>ENA-UEPJ01000091-UEPJ01000091.1-human-gut-metagenome-genome-assembly--contig:-NODE-91-length-111235-cov-13.360847_pt1 | contig 111235 bp, 87 predicted proteins | sample MGYA00242890_ERZ507896 | MGnify/ENA primary metagenome ERZ507896 (study PRJEB26167, sample SAMN06115508) | human gut metagenome | host: Homo sapiens | place: China:Qinghai | collected 2015-08-20...
AAGGCCGGTTTCCTGACCCGCGATCCTCGTATGAAGGAGCGCAAGAAGTACGGTCTGAAGGCCGCCCGTCGCGCACCTCAGTTCAGCAAGCGCTGATCGAGTACGTTTTTACAACTCAAACGCTCAGAAAGCCCCGGAAAACTTCGTTTTTCCGGGGCTTTCTTATAACTTTTTCCTTTGATCGGCTTTGCTTTTTCGCAAATTTCGGCCAAGTAAGCCATGTTTCGCTCATTTCAGAGGGACTAAACCCGGTTGAACCGCAGAGAAGGTACCCATCTCCGATGAAGCTTCGCTGATTGCCGCCCCGTTCTGACCTCTGTCTCTTTGTGCGCGCTTTGGCCGGCGCCGCAGAGCAGCGCGCAAGTACCTCTCCCGGTTTGGCCGTGATCCGATCCCCTGTAGGAAATACCGTCTTACTCCCTGCCGGCGTCCGCAGTCGGCGCGGACAACGGAAATGTTACGGCCAATACGCTGCCGCTGCCGGTGCTTTTCTCCACCCAAACGCGGCCGCCGTGAAGCCGCGCGATCTCCCACACCAGCGGAAGGCCAAGCCCCGCTCCGCCAAGCTCACGGCTGAGGGACTTGTCCACGCGGAAAAAGGGCTGGAAGATACTCTGCCAGAACTCCTGTGGGATGCCGCGGCCGGTATCCGCTACATGGATGACCACCTGCCCGTCCTGCTGCTGCACATCCACCTTCACCGTGCCGCCGGGATGGTTGTATTTGACGGCATTCTCCACCAGATTGAAGAACATACGGCAAAGCAGCATATCGCTGCCCACAACGGTAACATCCTCCCCCTCACGCAAGAGGGAGATCCCATTGCGTTCGGCCAGCGGGGCAAGGTCGGCAAAGACCTCATCGATCATGGGCGAGAGCAGAATGACATCATCGCGTGGAACGGACTGAAGATCGCTCATGTCCAGCAGCGCATGCGTGAGCCGGCTGAGCCGCTGGACTTCGCCCTGCAGGGAGGCGAGGAACGCCGCGCTTTCCGGCGGAATATCCGGATGCTCATCGGGGAAAAGCTCCAGTTGTGTTTGCAGCAGCGTCAAAGGCGTGCGCAGTTCATGGGCGGCGTTGCCGACGAACTGCCGCTGGGCGTCAAAGCCGCGGCTCAGGCGCTCCAGCATTTCGTTGAGAGCCTGGGTAAGGGAGCGAAGCTCCGGCAGGGTCTCCTCGTCAAGCCGGATCTCGGAAAGATTGCTTGTCTCCACCTGTTCGGCCTGCTGTGCAAAGCGGCGCAGCGGACGCAGCGCACGACCGCTGACGAAATAGGCCAACATACCGCCGAGGAGCGCGATCGCCGCTGTGATGTACCAGTTTGTTATGCGGAAACGCGCCTGCGCCCCGCTGACAACGATCGTCAAGCCCTCACCGGGCGGGATAAGCTGCGGGTCAAAGCCGGCAGTTTCTCCGCCCTCAACGGCAATGTGGTCGTAGTCCTGAAGCGAATCTGCAATGGAGTCCATATAATATACGCCGGATGAGCAGAGCAGCAGATTCATGGAAACGCAGGTGACGCCGATAAGCAGGACGGTCATCAGCGTAATGCGCCATTGAAGAGACAGCGCCTTCATTCTTCCGACCCTCCCAGCAGATACCCTTCTCCGATGCGGTTATGAATAGGATCATAGCCCATCGCAGCGCGCAGCTTTTTCCGCAGCGCGGAGATGTGGACGCGGATAGAGTTGCTGAAGCCGTCCACGCTATTGTCCCAAACATGGTCGATCAGCTCCTCCTGGCTGACCGGGCGGCCCTGATTGAGCAGCAAATACTCTAAAATACCGCTCTCTTTTTTGGTGAGGGAGACCGTCTGTCCGTTCACCGCGGCGATGCGGCTTCTTGTGTCGAAGCGCAGCGTACCGAAGGAGAGACACACATCCGGCTGAATGAACTGCCGCTGGGTCAAGCTGCGGATCCGCGCCTCCAGCTCGGCCAGTGCAAAGGGCTTTGAGAGATAGTCGTTGGCGCCTGCATCGAGGCCGTCCACCTTATCGGCGGTGCCGCTGCGGGCGGAGAGGATCAGCACCCGCGTCTCGCGGTCGGTCTGCCGCAGTGTGCGCAGCACGCTCATGCCGTCCAGCTTGGGCAGGTTAAGATCCAGCAGCACCAGATCGTAGCGCTCCACCTCCAAAAGCTGCAATGCCCGCTCGCCGTCGTAGGCGAGATCTACGCTGTAACCTGACCGGCGCAGCCGGCGCGCAACGGCATCGCACAGCGTGCGTTCATCTTCAATGAGCAAAAGGCGCATGGTATGCCCTCCCTTTCCCGTGTAAGTTATCCATAGTATATCACATTGCGATAAAGTTTTTGTTAATTTCCCGTTCTCAACATCCGCTCTATGTCCGAAAGTGTATCACAGGCCCCGTCCCGCTTTCGGGGCCGGGTACCGGCGGCGGCAGGCTCGTCCAGATCCAGCTTCTTTTATTATACCACAGGTTTTCTCATTCTGCCGGCAATGATCGTGCTGCGTATCATATTTTTCCCTCCCTTTTGCAGGCGCTGTGCCCGCCGGCGCGTTTTACGCGCTGTTTCACAGAGTGTCCCTGTTCCGGATAACGTCGGGCAGGAACAACTGCGCCTGCGCCAAGACCCGCAAAATGGACGCAGACGCGGCAAAAACGCCAAATTTGGAACGCCAATTGCCGGAATAGCTTGACTTTATACGGATGGTGTGTTAGAATTTTTCCGGTTTTTAAAGTGACTGTCTGCGGATAGTCCGCTGGGAAATCCATTAGAATTTAACAGATCGGAGATACATGCTATTATGGAAAGAATCAAGACTCTCGAGACTCGTAGCCTGTGCGACAGCGCCAAGAACGGCGGCTGCGGTGAGTGCCAGACTTCCTGCCAGTCTGCCTGCAAGACCAGCTGCGGCGTGGCAAACCAGAAGTGCGAGAACACCAACAAGTAATCAATCGCAATTTTCAAAAAGCTGCCGCCTGTTCAGGCGGCACTTTTTCTGTACGAGGAGAACGGAAGAATGGTACATCAGTATCAACTGAACGGCTACAACATCGTGCTGGACACCTGCTCCGGTGCCATTCATGCAGTGGATGAGGTAGCCTATGACATCATTGCACTTTACCCCGATCACACGGCGGATGAGATCGTATCGGCGATGATGGAGAAATACGGCGAGCGCGAGGATGTGACGGAGCAGGAGCTGCGGGACTGCATTGCCGATGTGGACGCGCTGAAGCGCGCCGGGAAGCTCTATACCCCCGACACCTTCGCAGACATGGCCGGCACATTCAAGGAGCGCTCCGGCGATGTGGTGAAGGCGCTGTGCCTGCATGTGGCGCACACCTGCAACCTGAACTGCTCCTACTGCTTTGCCAGTCAGGGTAAATACCACGGAGACCGTGCGCTGATGAGCTTTGAGGTCGGCAGGCAGGCGCTGGACTTCCTGATGGATCACTCCGGCAGCCGCACCAATCTGGAAGTGGACTTTTTCGGCGGCGAGCCGCTGATGAACTGGGACGTGGTGAAGCAGCTGGTGGAGTATGCCCGCAGCGTGGAAAAGGAGCGGGGCAAAAATTTCCGTTTTACGCTGACCACCAATGGGATGCTCATCGATGATGACGTGATCGACTTCGCCAACCGTGAAATGAGCAATGTGGTGCTGTCGCTTGATGGCCGCAAGGAGATCCATGACCGGCTGCGGGTGGACTATGCAGGCAACGGCAGCTATGAGCGCATCGTGCCCAAGTTCCAGAAGCTGGTAGCGGCCAGAGGCAACAAGAACTATTACATGCGCGGCACCTTTACCCATGCCAATCCGGACTTCACGAAGGACCTGTTCCACATGGCGGATCTGGGCTTCACCGAGCTGAGCATGGAGCCGGTGGTGTGCGCGCCGGAGGACCCCGCCGCGCTGACGGCGGAGGATCTGGAGATCGTGAAGGATCAGTACGAGCTGCTGGCCAAGGATATGCTGCGTCGGGAAAAGGAAGGCAAGCCCATCACCTTCTACCACTATATGCTGGATCTGACGGGCGGCCCCTGCATTTATAAGCGGATCTCCGGCTGCGGCTCCGGCACGGAGTATATGGCCGTAACGCCGTGGGGCGACCTGTATCCCTGCCATCAGTTCGTGGGCGAGGAAGCCTACAAGCTGGGCGACATCTGGAACGGCGTGACCAATACGGCCCTGCGGGAGGAATTCCGCTCCTGCAATGCCTACGCCCGGCCTGAGTGCAACGACTGCTGGGCGAGATTCTACTGTTCCGGCGGCTGTGCGGCCAACGCCTTCCACGCTACAGGCTCGATCCGCGGCGTTTACGAGGCAGGCTGCGAATTGTTCCGTAAGCGTATGGAATGTGCCATCATGATGAAGGTGGCGGAGCATTCCGCCAAGGCCAACAGCTGATGGAAACGCCCATTGCCGATTTTGTCCGGCGGTATGCGGATTCCGGGATGGTCCGTGCGCACGTGCCCGGCCACAAGGGGAAACCCTTTCTGGGCTGTGAGGCACTGGATATCACCGAGATCCGGGGTGCAGACAGCCTGTATGAAGCGGACGGCATCATCCGGCGCAGTGAGTCCTGTGCGGGAGAGCTGTTCGGCTCCGGACGGACGGTGTACTCCACGGAGGGATCCAGCCAGTGTATCCGGGCGATGCTGTATCTGGCCCTGATCTGCGGAAACGGATCCCGGACGATCGTGGCCGCCCGGAACGTACACCGCGCGTTCCTGTACGCGGCGGCCCTGTTGGATTTTGAGATCGTCTGGCTGTGGCCGGAACGAAGCACCTCTCTCTGCAGCTGTCCTGTATCGCCGGACGCATTGGAGCGGACGCTGGCGGAGCTGCCTGCGCCGCCTGCGGCGGTCTATCTCACCAGTCCGGACTATCTGGGCGGCATGGCGGACATTTCCGCTCTGGCAGAGGTGTGCCGGAAGCACAGCACACTGCTGGCGGTGGATAACGCCCACGGCGCCTATCTGCGGTTTCTGGAGCCATCCCGCCACCCGCTGGATCTGGGTGCAGCTCTGTGCTGCGATTCGGCGCACAAGACGCTGCCGGTGCTGACCGGCGGCGCGTATCTGCACATCAGCCGTGCAGCGCCGGCGTCTCTGCGGGAGAACGCAAAAACGGCGATGGCCATGTTTGGCTCTACCAGCCCGTCCTATCTGACTCTGGCGTCGCTGGATCTGTGCAACCGCTACCTGTCGGATGGGTATCGGGAACGCCTGCGGGAGATGTGCGTGTGTCTGGACGAAGCGCGGAAGGCGCTGACAGCTGCCGGATGGCAGATAGAGCCGTCGGACCCGCTGCGCCTGACTATCAAGGCGCCATCCGGTATGACCGGCGGACAGCTGGCAGACCGGCTGCGGGAGAATGGCGTAGAATGTGAATACGCCGATCTGGACTTTCTGGTGCTGATGCTGACGCCGGAGAATCGTGCCGCGGATATTGAACGGATCCTCCATGCTTTCGGGACAAACGATGCCGTTTATGTGCCGCAGCCGACGCTTCCGCCGGCCCGCGGGGAGCGGGTATGCTCCGTGCGGGAGGCACTGCTTGCCCCGCGGGAGACCATAGCGGCGGCGCAGTCGCTGGGACGGGTCTGCGGTGCGCCTACCGTTGGATGTCCGCCTGCGATCCCCATTGCGGTGTCCGGTGAGCGAATTGGCCGGGAGGCTCTGGCACTATTCCGCCGGTATGGCGTGGAGCAGGTGGAGGTCCTGTGCTGAAAACGTTTTTGAAAGAAATCAAGACCGCAAATCTGAACACAGACAAACCGCAGACCCGACAAATTCTGTCGGGTCTGCGGTTTTCCTTGATAGCGGGCCGCGCAGTAAAGAGGACGCTGCCTTTTTGCAGCCTTACCCTCTTGAGCTTTCACGAACCTCGTCGTATTTTGTATTGTTCAGGGCTGCTATGTATGCATCGTAGGCATCTTCCAGCGTGAGATACTCCGTGCCGGCATCCAAAACCTTCTTATACTGGTCGGTGTACTGATTCACGAAGAGACTTTTTGAGATCGCAACATAACCGGCTCCTTTTTTATCTGTTCGCTGACCCGTCGTGGTTTCGGAAACATAGTATTTTCCGTCACCGGTTTGAATGAGTACAGGGATCTGCTTTCCGGCGCCGACCTTGTTTGTGTTGAAGGAAGTCCAGAAAAGGTAACGCTTTGCATTCTGTCCCTCGCGCCCATCTCCCAAAAAGGCCCAGGTGCAGTCTCCCTGCTGCAAAAGGCTGTTATTCATCTTTGCAAGCTCAGCTTCAATGCCCGGGATATAGGCCGAGTTCGGGCAGCGGGAGTCCAGTTCAAAGTTCTTATTTTCGGCAAGCATGTCCGATTTCCAAAAATCGGTCGCATATAGCAGCGGCGAAAAATAATCCCTTATGCTGGTATCAAATGGGTAACCCGGCTTGGACGGCGCTGCCATGCCGCTCCATGTGAGCACCACGCCGCAGCTCTCATCATAAGAAACGACACAGCTTCCTCCCGGCGTGGCCACACCTATCCAGTTGTCCGTATCGCCCTGCCCTCTGGAGTGAACGATGCCGCCGATGTTTACAGGGTCTACCGACTGCCAGTCGGCCTTTTTTTGCTTCAACTTGACTGTGACAGCAGCATCGGTGTCTCCCAGCATAGCCTCTGTGGAGACCTGCGCATATGCGGCGCGTACATTGGCGAGGTCTGTCACTTCCCGGCTCTTTTCCAGTTGAGAGGAAAACATCGGGATCGCGATGGCGACCAGTACGGCAATAATCGCGATCACGATCAATAACTCCATCAGGGTAAATCCCTTGTCATTTTGTTTCATAGTACTCTTTGCCTTTCCCCAACGCGTCGTACGGTATCCGATGCCGGCAAGGCGGGACGCCATGCCGGAGCAGCAGCCTGCGCCTGTATTCCGCGCACAGCTCCTTCTTTTTTCTCCAGCTTTTCCCACAAATGCGCCGCCGTTCCGTTTTATAAATCTATAAACAATGATCCGTCCCGCCATTATAGTCGCTTTATCCGCAAATTTCAACGCATTTTCGAAATAGCTCGAACCCTTTTTCGCCGAATCGGAGAAATTCCGCGGCGATGGCCGCAGCAATATCGCGTAAATGGCACACTGAATATTGCTATTTGCCGGAATCAATGTATAATAACTTATGCAAATGATCGAAGGCGGAAATTGAGGGAATCGTACGGATGAAACACACCAAAACACTTATTTTACTTATTCTGTCCGTTCTGCTTGTGACCGGAGCGCTCTGCGGCTGCGCGGCGCAGACACCAGAGCAGCCGGATGCATCGTCGCTGCCGCAGATCACCATCGGCAGCGACACCTATCCGCCCTTCGTCTATCTGGACAATAACGGCGATCCAACCGGTATCGATGTGGAGATCGCATCCGAGGCGTTCCGGCGGATGGGCTATCAGGCGGTGTTTACGACCATCGACTGGGAGCAGAAAAAAACGCTGCTGGACAGCGGGGAGATCGACTGCATTTGGGGCTGCTTCTCCATGGACGGGCGTGAGCAGGATTACCAATGGGCCGGCCCCTACATGGTCAGCCGTCAGGTCATCGCCGTCAATGCAGCAAGCGACATTTACGCCATGAGCGACTTGAATGGCAAGACCATTGCCGTACAGTCCACCGGCAAGCCGGAGGAGATCTTTTTGGAAAGCGGAGAGCCGGATATCCCCCAATTCGGGGATATTATCAGCCTGGAAGATCGGGGCATACAGTATGCGACGCTGGACTGCGGCTATGTGGATGCCATTGCCGCCCACGAAACAGCCATTTTGCAGTATATGGCGGATTACGGCGCGGACTTCCGTATTCTGGAGGAGCCGCTGCTGATCACCGGAATCGGCGCGGCCTTTTCCGTCAACGATGACCGCGGTCTTGCGCAGGAGCTGACGGACACCTTTGCGCAGATGCGTCAGGATGGGACCATGCAGGAGATCGTCGGCAGATATCTGGAGCATCCCGAGACCTATCTGGAGGTGGAATGCCTTGAACAGTAATCATTTGCAGACTATTTTCGGCAAAAAATTCTGGCTCGTCTGCATTGCTGTGGGGATTTCCCTCTTTGGAGTCGTTTTCGCGCTTTCCAGGCGGGCGGATATTCAGAATTGCGAGCAGCGGCTGACGGGAGTGATGGAATTTATCAAGGCGCAGTCCGCCGACTATACGAAGTACAACGATACCGCCGTTGCAAAAAGCCTTGTGCGCGAGGCCGCCGCCGTCCACGCGCTGGAGGGGCTCTCCCTCGGCTGCGATGAGACGGCGCTGTCGGAATACGCCAGGACACTGTGGCTTACAGGCGTTTCTGTACTGAACGCGCAGGGTGATCTGGTATGCGAGTACACGGAGAATGGCACCGGCTATGCGCAGCTTCAGTCCGGCATCAAAATGGAACCGATCCTCAGCGTCATCGACTACCCGCAGAAGACCTATGTCAAGCGCGTGGAGCTGGGCGGAGGCAATTTTGTCAATGTCGCTGTCCACAGCTGCGCTGACGGTAGGGGTGTGGTGCTGGCCTATCGCTATATCCCGGCAGAGTTTTCACAAAAGTCCGTTTTGTCCATCCAGACCCTGTTAGATGGCTATGAGATCAGCTCCACGGGGACTCTTCTGGTGGCGGAGGATAACCGGGTAGCGGCCTCCAACGATCCCACTCTGATCGGCATGAACATCTTCGAAAGCGAACGGCTCATGTCGATCCGGAGAAGCGGCCATGCGGATAAACTGATCCGCGTATACGCGCCGAAGGGCATCGAACAATGCTATGGGATATATAGCCATGGACGGGACTATTACCTCTATGCCTATGTTCCCGCCCGTCAGGTCTATACCCTCACCGTGATGAATCTGGTGATCACGCTGGTCATGTATATTCTGATCCTGGCGCTTGTGCAGGTCTTCCGCTGGAACTCCGCAAAGGATTTCTTTATGCAGCAGGAGCACTCCGAGCAAGAATACAGGAAGTCACTCGAGCAGAAAAACGTCGCGCTCCAGCTTGCCGTTCAGCGTGAAACCAAGGCCAATCTTGCCAAGCGGGAGTTCCTGTTTAATATGTCCCACGACATCCGAACGCCCATGAATGCCATCATCGGCTTCACCGCGCTGGCGCAGACGCACATCGACGACCGCGGTCAGGTAGAGGACTATCTAAAAAAGATATCCGTTTCCAGCCAGCATCTCCTGTCCCTTATCAACGATGTGCTGGATATGAGCCGCATTGAGAGCGGAAAGGTCACGCTGGAAGCAAAGCCGGTGCATCTGCCGGAGCTGGTGCATGAGCTCAGGGATATCATACAGGCCGTTGTTTCCGAAAAGGATCTCTCCCTTACCCTCGATACCGTTGGCGTGGAAAATGAGGATGTCATTGCCGATCCGCTGCGGCTTGAGCAGATCCTGATCAATGTTCTGGCAAACGCCGTGAAGTTCACGCCGGACGGCGGGCAGATCAGCCTGTGGATCGTGCAGAAGGATACGGCTCCGGCGGGCTATGCCGATTTCGAATTCCACATCAAGGATAACGGCATCGGCATGAGCGAGGAGTTCCAAAAGCACATTTTTGAGCAGTTTGCCAGAGAAAGGACCTCCACCGTCAGTAAGATACAGGGCACGGGGCTCGGCATGGCCATCACGAAAAGTCTGGTGGATATGATGGGCGGCGGGATCACGGTGAAAAGCGAACAGGGAAAGGGCTCGGAATTTACCATTTCTCTGCGCTTCCCCATCGGCGAGGCGAAAACAGGACAGACGCCGCCCGCCGCAAAAGCCTCCGCTTCTGCCGGGAAGAAGCTTCTGGTGGTCGAGGATAACGAGCTGAATCTGGAGATCGCGTCAACGCTTCTTAAAGAAGCGGGCTTTGCGGTAGATACTGCGGAAAACGGAAAGGTTGCCGTTGAAAAGGTCGAAGCGGCCTCTGCCGACCGGTATGATCTGATCCTGATGGATATTCAGATGCCGGAGATGGATGGCTATGAAGCGACCCGCCGGATCCGTGCGCTTCCGGATACAAAAAAGGCAGCGCTCCCCATTGTGGCCATGACTGCCAATGCGTTCGAGGATGATCGGAAAAACGCATTGCGTGCCGGCATGAACGGCCATATTGCCAAACCGCTGGATATTCCAAAGCTGTTTCAGGTATTGTCGGAGCTGTTGAAATAAGCCATGATCGGTATAGACGGCAAACCGAGCTATGCGGGCATGGGCAAAAAGGATAGGTGAACGAATGAAGATCATATATGAACTTTCCTGGCTGTGGGAAACGCTGGGCATCGCATTGATAGCGGCGGCTGTTTGTGTGGTCGGTGCTATGCTGATATGCCGGGCAAAAAAGAAAACGCTCAGCAAAAGGAGCGCAGTCGTTATCGGAATTGCCGCCTTTATCATTGCCATCATAGCAGTTATCGAGATCGCACGGATCCCGATGCCGCTTTGACGAAATGGGAGGCGTTGATATGGGCTATGCCGGCAGGGCGGGGTAAAATACCCCGCCCTGCCGGCATGTTATCCGATTTTCCCCGCGGGAGGGAATGGGTCATTCCTCTTCCTTCCGTCTGGCGCGGGTGGTGAGCATCACCAGAGCACTGCCGCTGACCAGCAGCGCCGCGGCCATGCCGCCCATGGGGAAGCCGTCGCCGGTAGCGGCGCTGGTCACGCCGGCCTTACCGCCGTCCTTGCCGCCGGAGGTAACGGCCCTGGCGCTGTCCCGTCGGAAGGAGACGGAGGCGCTGCCGTCGTCGGAGACGATGGTGATGGTGCGCTCGCCGAAGACCAGCGTGCGCAGGAACTGTGCGCGGAACGTGACGATCAGCCTGCCGCCGTCGGGATCAGCCGTCACCTCGTAGTTGGCGGGATCCACCGTCACGCCGTCGATCTGCGCGGTGAAGTCGTCATACTCCTGGCGGAAGGTAACGCCCAGCGGCTTGTCGCCGGGTCTCCATACCCTCACATCGTCCACGATGCGCAGACCGATGGCGGGCAGGATGGTGTCCCTGCGGGTGATTTCCCTGCCGGCAGCGGCGTCCAGATAATACTTGCCGCAGCCGGAGCAGTACCAGTATTCGATGTTGCCGTCGGCGGTGGAGGTGGCATTGACCTTGGTCACGCGGCGCAGGCTGCCGTGGTTCCCGGGTGCCGGATCGCCGAAGCTCTCGCCGCAATACCTGCACACCGCCGGAGCCTTGCAGGTGGCGGGAGTGCCCACGGTGTGGCCGTCGTTGACCGTGATCTGCACCTGGGTGCTGTTGCCGGCCCGATCGGTGGCCACGATGGTGTGGGGCTGGCTGTCCGCCTCAATGATATAGGTACTTCCCGCGGCGCGGCTGGGTACGCTGACAGCCGCCGTGCCGTCCACGGTGACGGTATCCAGATACGCATCGGTGACGGTGAAGGTCACGCTGCCGCAGTAGACCGCGCCGTCGTCCACACCGGCAATGACCGGCGCGGCGGCATCCAGCACCACGCCGTCGGACCGCAGATAGGTGACGTTGCCCGCCGCATCGGTGATCCGTGCATAGGCGATGAGCCTGCTGTTGGGGGTGATGCCCACAGGCGCAGTGTAAGGCCGGAAGGTCATGCCGTCCAGCTGCGCCGCGGTATAGTCCTCCTCCGTGAGCAGGTACTCGATGGCCGTCACACCGCTGGCCTCGTCCGCCGCCGTCAGCGTCACGGTCTGCCGGCTCTTGTAGAACAGGTCAAAGCTGATGGTATTCCAGAAGCTCTGCCACGCGTTGCGCTGGTCGATGCGGATCTCGCCGGTGGGATCGGTCTTGTCGATCTTGTAGGTGAGGGTGATGGACTCGGAGATATAACCGTCCGCCGTGTTCTTCACATAGAAGGTCAGGCTGCCGGCGCCCGTCTCATCGGAGCGGGTCAGGCTGCCGCGCCAATCGCCGTTGGCGGTATTGGTGCCGGACACCTGCCAGCCGTCCGCCGCCGTCACCACGAAGTCCTGATTCGTCCACTGGCCGGTGCCGGCGGTATACTCCGCGCCGGTGGCGGTATACGCCTTGATGCTGGCGGTGATACCGGTGGGCTGGGTCAGGCTGTAATTGCCGGCTTTGCCGTTGGCGCTGTCGGCGATGGTGAACTCGGTAAAGCTGACGGGAATGTTATCGCCCGCAGCCACCGTGTCGAAGGTCGGCGTGCCGCAGCGGAGCATCAGTGTCTCGCCGTCCGCCAGATTCACCAGCGTGGGCGTGCCCTCGATGGCGGCGGTGTTGAGCCCGTCATAGAGCTTGTCGCGGACGGTCAGACTGCCAATGCTCAGCGGACGCGCCGTGATGGCGGCGCTGCCGGAAATGGGCTGCGCGGTGAGGTTGTAGTTGGCCGCGTCGCTGCCCGCCAGAGCGAAGCCCGTAAAGGTCACGGTCCTTCTGCCCACGTCGGGACTGTCCGCGTTGGCCTGCCCCATCACCACGGACAGGTCATCGCCGTCGATCTTGCCCACCATCGCCCTCTCGGGATAGTAGTACCTGCACACGATGGCCGTGCTGCCGTCGTAGGTCTTGTCCTCCAGCGCAGGGGTGTGGAGCTGGATCTCCTTCGGAGTGATGGTAAAGGTCCCCGTCTTTTCAATGCGGTCGTAGTGCTCCGTCTCCGCCACGGTCAGCCGCACGTTGTAGGTGCCGGCGTCCTCGGGCGCTGCGGTGGTATAGGCGCCGGGGTCCGCGCCGTCGGGCTTGAACTCCCATGTCATGACGCCGTCGCTCTCCGTATTGGCGGAGGGCGTCACAGGCTCGCTGTCATAGATCTTGTCCATGGAGGCGATGTCAGCGTCCACAGTGGACCTGCCCACGGTCAGCACCACGGTGGTGGAGGCCGGCGCCTGATTGTCGCCGCCGGAGACATAGGTCTCGCCCAAGGGGTCATAGGACACGGTCAGGGTGTAGCTGCCCGCCGTCAGCGCCGTCAGGAAGCTGTTGGTCAGGGTGATAGCCAGCTGGCCGTTGGCGGATGCGCCGATCCGATACTCCGTATCCCTTACCAGCGCTCTGCTGCCCATGGTGATGCTTCTCACCGTGCTGCCGTTGTCCTTCACATGGAATACGCAGTCGTCCGCGGAGGCTTCAGCGAAGCTGACGCGCTCCGTGATCTGCTCCGCGTCGGTGTAGACCACCATGCCGTCGGCATTGACCACGGTAACGTTGCCCTCCCGGTCGATGGCCTTCACATAGAGGAAGCCCTTGCTGTTGGGAGCCACGGTAAAGCTGCCCCTGCCGTCGGTGTCCAGCGTCAGCGCCGTCCAGCCGTCGGCGGCTCCGGCGTCGGCTGCCTTGGTAAAAGCCGTGCCGCTCAGCAGGTACTCCGCCTTGTCCAGCCCCGCGCCCACATCGGCGGCGGTGACGCTGACCGTCTGTGTCTCCTTGAAGAACAGGCCGAAGGAAATACGGTTCAGGAAGTTCCTGAAGCTGCTGTTCCGGATGGTGATCTCCGCCGTGGGCGGCGTGTTGTCGTATGCGCCCACGATGCGCAGCAGGCTGTTGTTGAAGTCTGCCGTCACCTGAACGGTGTAGCCGGCGGCGTCGCTGCCGGTAAATCTCTGCTTTGTGGTCAGCGCACCCTGCTCCAGCTCCAGGCCGTCCTCGCCGGTGTAGCCCGGCAGCATGGTGACGCGGAGGGTGTAGGTCTGGCCGCTGCGTACCGTCCTTGTCAGGTCTGCCTCCTCCACGGCCACGCCCACATGGCTGGAAATGCGCATATCCACCAGACGGTAGAGGGTGAACGTCACGGTGGTCACGTTGCCCGCTTCGTCGGCGGCGGTGATGGTCACCGGCTTGCCATCACCCTCACTCAGGGGCAGCTCATACCGGCCGCCCGCGTCGGGGCGCACCTCTGCGGCTGTGCCGCTGCCGTAGGACACGGTCACCTTTACCTCATTGGCGTCCGTCACGGTGTAGATCACGTTGTCCGTCACGTCCATGACCTGCCGTCCGTTCTCGGTCTTGAGCGCCGCGCCGTTCAGGAAGCCGATCACCGGCGCGGCAGTGTCCGTTTCGCTGACGTCGCCGCAGCCGCACTTCTTCTCATGGGTAGTGGCGTCCCATTCATAGCTGTGGTTGGAATGGGGTCTCACCGTGTAGCTCTGGCTCATCAGGCTGTTCACATAACCGTTTTCCAGATGCTCGATCCCAAAGTAGGCATAGCCGGTCTTCAGCATATCCTTCAGCAGCTGGTCGCCGCCGCACTCGAGACCGCCATACTCGCCGCCGGACAGCTCACCCTTCGCGCCGATACCAAATTCCACGTTGCTGCGGAACTTACCGGCAGAGGCCACCAGCTTGCCGCCGTCCCCGATCGTAACCGCATTTCGGAACTCAGGCTCGCCGCTCTGTGCAGTCACGGTGAGCACACCGCCGCTGAGCACTTCGGTCTGATTTTCAACGGTGACGCTGCCGGTCAGTCCGACCGTACCGGCTTGTATCGTTATACGGCTTATCGTGCCGCCGGTCACCTCCGCCGCCGGAGTGCCGTCCCTGGTCTGGAGATGCCCCATGGCCGCGCCGTTGGCGGTCAGCTTAGCGCTGCCGTACAGCTCCACATCGCGCAGCACGGTGCCGTTGACGGTCAGGTCCGCCGTGTCCCTGACCTGCATGTTGCAGGATACCTCGCCGCCCGAAAGGATCACCGCCGCGCTGCCGCCGGCTGTGAAGGCGGTATTGCCGGCCTTATGGCCGTTGAGGTCCAGCGTGAACTTGCCGCCGTTGATGCTTACATCCTCCGCCGCGTCCTGATACAGCCTGACGGTATACAGAGCGGCGTCCTGCACGCCGGCAGAGAGGGTCTTGACTGCGGCCAGCGCCTCGCTCAGTGTCTTGTACCAGTCAACGCTGGCGCCGCTGCTGACGGAGGCCGTGAAGCTCTCGCCGCAGGCGCAGGTGCCGTCACCGCGGATGCTGTGGGTGTGACTGATGACCTTGACGTTGGTCAAATTGTCGGTTTTCCCCTGAATGAACTCGCTTATGTCGACCCTGTAATAGACATAACCGCTCTTCAGCAGCTCGCTCAGCGTGCGGCCGGCGGCGATGCCAAGCTTTTTGTATGTACCGCCTGCCAGCTCGCCGACGGCCTCCTCCGCAAATTCCAGCACTCCGTTGAATTTGGCTGTGGAATTGGGAACGACCGTCATCCTGGCGCCGCCCCCGATGCGGACGTCCCCATCAAAGACGGGGGCCTCCCGCACGCTCAGCTCGCCGCCATCCGCATTGACCTGGCCGGTGACTTTCGCGTTGAAATGGACACGGACCTCACCGCCCGTCATATCGATGGCGCCCACGGTGCCGCCGTTCATGATCAGCAGTGCGTTGGCGCTCTCCACCTTGAAGGCCGACGCGCTGGCGTCGGGATAGAATTGCACGTTGGCGCTGCCCTGCAGCGTGATCCTGCCCAGCCCTTCCGCAGCACTGACGGTCAGCGATGCACTGCTGACGGTCACGTCAGATACCAGCTTGCCGTTCTGGATGCCGATATCGGTCGTGCCGCTGATGGTCAGGCCGCTGGGCACGGTGGCCGTCTTGCCGTTGAGATCCAGCGTAAACTTGCCGCCGGTGATGCGCACATCCTCCGTCACATCCCGATGCAGCCTGACGGTGTAGCGGCTGGCGTTCTGCGCGTCGGCAGAGAGGGCCTTGACCTCGGCCAGCGCCCCGTTGAGCGTGTCGTATCCGGTGACCTCGCCCGCCGCGTCGGTCAGGGTAGCCACGAACTGGTACTGGCAGGTGCCGCATTTTCCGTTCGCATCGATGTCGGGGTGGCCGCAGGGCTCCAGCGTCACGTTGAAGACCCGGGACTCCGCCCGATAGCCGTGGAACGTCAGCTGGAGCTGGTACTGGCCGGTTTTCAGCGTGGTATTGCTGCTTACCGTAACGGTGCCGTTCCCGTCGCTGCTGACCTTAGGCGCATCCGCTGTCGACCACCCATCGATGGCGCTGGCGCGGTAATAGAGCTTGGCGTCGAATACCCAGCTCATGGCGCTGTCATACGCTGCCGTTACCTTCAGGCTGGGAATAGCGGGCGAGGTCTCGTAGACGGTCAGTGTGCCGCTCGCCGGTGTCTGCTGGATGATGCGCAGGGGTGCATCCACCACCTCGACCTCATGCAGCCGCTTCTGGCCGGCCACGGACGTCGTATCCGCATTGCTGTCATCCTGCCAGGCATCTGCGCCCAGCACCGACCGGTACGCTTTGCCCGCGCCCAGCAGATCCATCACGTTCTCATTCGGATCCATCAGGGTGATCATGCCGAAGTAGCCGCCGTTGAGCAGCAGCGTGCCGTCGTCATGCTGCACGATGCCGCCGAATTTGCCGCTCTCGACGATGATCCTGCCGCCCTCTGCGGCATTGGGCACGCACGGCTGCCCCGCCTTGATGGACGCGCTGTCCGTCAGGGTCACCTCGGCGGTCTGTGCCGCGAAGAAGTTGTTCTCAGCCACCGTCAGCTTCCTGCCGTTGAAGTCGATGGTAAAGGTGCCCGCCGCGATGGTGTAGTTCGCTTCCACCGCCGCATCCGCCAGCATCCTCACGGTGCTGCCGTCCAGACGCGCCGCCGCGTTGACGGCTTCCTCGAAGCTCCCATAGCCGGTGGTCACACCGGCGGCGTCCGTCACCGCTGCCGCCGCCACCTCCGCGCCGCAGTTGTTGCACTTGCCGTTGGTAACGCCCGCTCTGTGGTCGCAGACGGTGACCACCAGGCTCTGCGCCGGAACGTCATTCCTGACATAGGTGCTGTTGAGGAACTTGTATCCATCGGTCACGTTGTCAAAGTCCCGATAGGCCTCGCTGCCCTTGATGGACACCGTGTCCGGTGTGAACGCCGCGCGGCTGGCAGCGGTGCCGCCGGCAGCCTTGAAGCTGGCGACTCCGCTGAGCTCGATGGTGAGCTCGCCCATGTCCGCATGGTTGACGCCGTAGCTTATGACCGTCCCACCGTCCAGCCGCTCGGGATTGCCGATAGCGGTCACGCGGCCCGTGCCGTTGACGAACAGATTCGCCTCGCTGGCGTCCATCATATTGATACCGGCGCTGAAGCCGTTGGTCTCATTGGCGGAGGACCCGTTTGTCAGCTGGCCGCCGTTGGCGTTCAGCACGCCGCCGCTGTTGACCGTCACCTCACTGCGGCTGGTCATCTGCAGGCCAACGCTGGCAAAGCTGTCGCCGCAGGGAGCCACGCCGCCGTTGGCGTTCACCGCGGCATTTTCAATGACCGCGTTATTGCCCAGATAGATACCGCCGCTGATGGGCTTGATGCTGGAATTGAGATCCTGCACCGCCGTGCCGCCGTTAGCGTTCAGCACGCCGCCGTCGGAGACGCTCACGCTGTTGCCGGACACGCCGTAGCTCTGGAGGCCGCGGCCGCCGTTGGCGGTGACGGTGCCGTTCTTCACGGTCACGCTGCCAAAAATGCCGTAGCTGGTGCCGGCGCTTCCGGCGCTGCCGCCGTCCGCGACCAGCTCCGCGCCGCCGTCCACATAGACAGCGCCCTTCACGCCGCAGCTGTCCTTGGCCTTTACGTTGCCGATGCCGCTGCCGTTGGCCGTCACCCTCGCGCCCTGCTCCACGCGCAGCGTATTGCCGCCCATGTAAATGGCCGCGCCGCTGGTGCCGTTGTCAGAGCTGGTACCGTTGTAGTTGACGGTCAGCTCGCCGCCCGTGTACGCATCATATGCATGCGCAACGGTCAAATTGCCTTCCGCGCGCCAGCCCAGACCGTTGACAGTCAGCGTGGCGTCCTGCCCCAGCCCCACCGTCACATCGCCCTTGGACCACACGGCGCACTCGTTGGCGCCGCCGCCTGTGATGCTGCACTTGCCCACCACCTTCACGGTGGTTCCGGCCGGCAGGATCAGCGCATTGGAGCCCTCGGCCTCGATCTGCACCTTGTACAGATACAAATAGTTCTCGCCGGCGACCCATTGGTATCCGCCGTTGGCATCCAGGGAGACCTGGTCCTCTCCCGTGGTCAGGTCAAGGCAAGTGACCTTCTTCACCGCGCCTGTCTGCGCCGCCGCGACGCTTTTGACGTCCCGGGTCACGGTGTAGGTGTCGCTGCCGCCCCGCTTCTGCTCCGTCCGTGTCTGGCCGGACGCGGCGGGCAGGTTCTCCGCCATCGCCGCCCACGCCGTGGCGGGCAGCAGGGAAAATACCATCACCGCCGCCATCGCCACCGACAGGAGCCGTTTTTTCAAACTGCTGTTGTTCATCTCACTTCTCCTTCTTGCCCACTTGACTGCCTGCTCTTCACTTCTCTTTCTTGCTCATTTGGCTGCTTACGTCTCTCATCTGACCGATGCATCAGGTGCAAAATTTGTATCCGGCTGCCGGAAGGAACGATGATCGTCCAGATCGGTTAATTATCATTTTACCATGGGAATCGCGCAGAAGCAACATTTTTTAATGTATTATCTTTATAAACGGCAAAAACCACGATAGATGCACATTTTTTAATGGCATTTAACGGCCCCCGCAAATCGCCCCTTGACATCCTCCGGCGCAGTCATGATAATATACATATTGCAGCTTTGCAGGATTTCTTTCGAAGACCGCGAGGAGGAACGGACCCCATGGAGAATTACAAATTTTCGACCTTACCCTATCAGCGCCCCGATCTGGAGGCCCGCCGCACCCAGCTGGCCCGGTGGCAGGACGCCGTGGAGCAGGCGGAGAGCTTCGATGCGCTGCGTGCGCTGCTCTTTGAGATGGACCGCGCCAACGGTGAGCTGTCCACCCAGTGCGCCATCGCCCACATCCGCCACACTCTGGACACCCGCGACGCCTTCTATGAAGCGGAGATCCACTACCTGCAGGACACCCTGCCCACCCTGGGCGCCGCCGAGGTGGCGCTGAGCGAGGCCATCGCCTCCAGCCCCTTCCGCCCCGACATCGAGCGGGAGTTCGGCAGGCAGTATTTCGTCGCCATCGACCTGCAGAAAAAGCAGTTCTGCGAGGCCAACGTCCCCCTGCGCCAGCAGGAGTCCCGCCTGACCAACGAGTATCAGAAGATCATGGCCGCCGCCGAGATCCCCTTCGACGGCAAGACCCTGAATCTCTACGGCGTGCAGAAGTACTTCGAGCACCCCGACCGCGCCGTCCGCGCCGCCGCGGTCAAGGCGTACTCCGCGTTCTACGAGGCCAACGAGCCCCGTCTGGAGGAGATCTGGGACGAGCTGATCCGCATCCGCAACCAGATGGGCAAAAACCTGGGCTATGAGAACTACATTCCCCTGGGCTACCTGGAGCAGGGCCGCACCGACTACGGCGAGAAGGAGGTGGCCTCCTTCCGCGAGCAGGTGCGCACCGTCCTCGTTCCGCTGTGTCAGAAGCTCTATGACGCGCAGGCCAAGCGTCTTGGCATCGACCATGTCATGTGGCACGATGAAAAAATGGTGTTCCCCGACGGCAACGCCGAGCCCGCCGGCGATGCAGGATTCATGGTCGAGACCGCCCGGAAGATGTACCACGAGATCAGCCCCGAGACCGGCGAGTTTATCGACTTCATGATCGACCACCAGCTGATGGACCTGGAGAACAAGCCCGGCAAGGCCTCCACCGGCTACATGACCAGCCTGCCCAGCCTGAAGGCCCCCTTCGTGTTCTCCTGCTTCAACCACACGATCTTCGACATGCAGGTCCTGACCCACGAGCTGGGCCACGCCTTCGCCGGCTACATGGCCATGCGCAGCCAGCCCATCTCGGACTATTACAGTGAGACCACCGACATCGCGGAGATCCACTCCATGTCCATGGAGCAGTTCGCCTACCCCTATGCCCAGTGGTTCTTCGGCGATCAGGCGGACAAGTTCCGCTTTGCCCATTTGCAGGAGGCGCTGACCTTTGTGCCCTTCGGCGTGGCTGTGGACGAGTTCCAGCACATCTGCTACGCCGATCCCCAGCTGACGCCCAAGGAGCGGACGTACCAGTGGCGCCTGCTGGAGGAGAAGTACATGCCCTGGCGCAAGTACGACAATGACGCCTTCATGGAGCGCGGCGGCTACTGGTATCACAAGCTGCACATCTACCTCTACCCGTTCTATTACATCAACTATACGCTCACCACCATGGGCGCCATGGAGTTCAAGAAGAAATACGCCGAGGATAAGGCGGCGGCCTGGCAGGACTATCTGAAGCTCTGCAAGACCGGCGGCAGCCGCAGTTATCTGGAAACCCTGCGTTATGCGAATCTGGCAAATCCCTTTGAGGCTGGTTCCGTTGCGCGTGCCTGCGGCTACGCCGAGGACATCCTCCTCCGCCAGCTCGCAGAACAGGAGAAATAAGCGCTATATCAACTGCAAAAGCTCCCCCTGCCGGCATATGCCGGCAGGGGGAGCTTTTCATACGCTTCCGCCCAGCGGGGTCCTTATTCTTTCTTTCTGCGCTTGGACGCTGCGATCACCGCCGCACCGGCCGCCGCTGCGGCCGCCGCCACGACGATCCACACCACGGCGCCGTTCTGCGCCGCAGGCTCCTGCTCCTCCGCAGGCTCCTGCGCATCCGGCTCCGCCGGCGTGATGCCCGCGGCCAGGTCGGTCATGTCGTACAGTGCCGTCTGGCCGTTCAGCAGCCGCGCATAGGCCGTCAGGGCACACAGTGCCTGCTCCGTGGCGATATCGTCCGCCGCGCCGTCCCGCGTGTGGCAGAATCCGCCGTCCTTATAGTAGGCGCACAGCGCATCCAGCAGGCTCAGGCCGTACTTGATGAACCGGCTGTCCTTGGCAGGATCGATGCCCAGCGTGGTCAGCGCGATGATGACCTGGGCGCAGGACTCGCTGTTCACCGTGCCCCAGCTGCTGTAACCGCCGTCAGCGAGCTGCATGTCGGACAGGGTCTGCACGGCCTTGTCCACCGCCGCCTGTACCGCCGCGTCGTCGCGGTACGCCGCCAGCGCCTGCACCGCCATGGCGGTCATATCGGGATCGGCGCTGTCACCGGACAGAGCCCAGCCGCCATCGGACAGCTGCTTGTCCAGAATGTCAGCAACCAGTGCCTCGCGGGAGGTCTGGTCAGCGTCCTCCGCCGCGGCGGGCACCTCATACCCGGCACTGTCCAGCGCGATCAGCGCGAAGATGGCGCCGTTAAGGCCCTGATACGTCACTTTGTCCATGTCTGCCAGCTTGGCCAGCAGATCATAGCCGCCCACGTCCGCAGGGTCCTTGCCGATGGCCGTCAGCGCCAGGATCACGCGGGAGTACTCGGTGAACTTCTTATCGCTGAGCTCGCCGCCCGCGTCCTGCACCGCCTTCACCACGCTGTCGTAGTAGCTGTCGGGCACCGTCCTGCCGCTGCGGGCCAGCGCGATGACCAGCCACTCGCTGCCGAAGGTCAGGTCGTTCTCGCCTGCCTTGTCCAGCGCCGTCTCATACTGGGTGCGCCACGCGGTGTTCTCCTTGACGCCGGAGGTCTCCTGCTGCGCCTTCACCAGCGCGGCATACGTCTCCTCCGCCGCCACCAGCACCGCATAGTTGGTGACCAGCGCCTTCTCCTCTGCCGGCAGCCTGTTGTAGGCCGTCCGTGCCGCCGCGATGGCGCTGCCGCTGTCCAGCGTCACATCCCCGATGGCGTTGATGAGCTTGATGACATCCGCCGCCGTCAGACTCTGGTCCGCCATGGCGCCGGCGTCGGGATCCTGCTTCCAGTCGGTGGTGTAGTACCACAGGATGTCGTCGCCGTCGGCCAGCTTCTTCTGGGTCAGCGCCACATTGGGCAGCACGCCGTTGACCTTGTACAGCCAGCCGGAGTTGTCGCCATGCGTAAACTCGCCGTAGGTGACGCCTCCCTTGGTCATAGACCGGACGTAGCCGCTGGCCGCGCCGGACTGGGTGATGCCGCTGTCCCTCAGCGCCTCGATAAAGGCGTGGTACACGGTAGAGCCCTTCTTTACGGTGACGCTCTTACCGTCCATCCACATGCCCGCCGGCGTGCGGATAGACACGGTGACGGTAATATCCTCGTTCTCCTCGGGCGGGTTCACCGGCACATCCGGCTCACCGCTGCCGGTGGCGTGGCCCGGCTTCACCGCCGTCTTGCTGAAATTATAGATATTGTACGCCTTGCCGCCGTTGGCGCGGAACTGCGCCAACGCTACCAGGGCCCGGAAGCCCTGCTCCGTGGCCAGTGCGTTGTCCTCACCGGCGTACAGGAAGCCGTTGTTGGCGTCATTGGCATAGCGCAGCATGTCCTCCACCAGCGTGATGCCGCTGGCGCACAGCACCGTCTCGGGATCCACGCCCGCGGCAATGAAGCCGATGATGAGCATGGCGTCGCTGTTGGCGTTGCTGTAATAGCCCGCGCCGGCCACATGGTTCGCCGCGCCCTGCACCAGCTTATCCAGCAGCGTCTTGGCGCTGCTGCGATCGGTGTAGGCGCTCAGCGCCGCCATGGCCGCGCCCGTGGTATCGGGATCGGCGTAATACGCGCCGCCGTAGCTGCTGCCCAGAATGCCGTTGGACTCCGCCGCCGCGATGGTGGCGATCAGCGTCTCGATCTGCTGGTCAGTGAGCTTCACGCCGCCCTGCATATTGGCCAGCAGCACGTAGGGTGCCGCCCACACGGTGACGCTGCTCATATCCATGGCCTTCAGCAGTGCCCCGTTGTTCACGGCCTTGCTGCTGCCCTGGGGATACAGCTCCGTGCTGTCCACGCCCAGCGCCCGCAGCACCAGCTCAATGCGGCTTCTGGCGCCGGCGTCCGGCGTACCGGAGGCCTCGGCGATCAGCAGGTCCATGATGTTCTGCCGTGCCGCATCGGTGAGTCTGGCGGTCTTACCCGCCAGCTGGCCGTAGGCCGCCATGTCCATGGCGCTCCAGCCGTCCTTGGTCTCGGTGAGGGTAGCCGCGATGGAATCCATCAGGGCGGTATCGTCCACGATCCACGGCAGGGATACGCCGAACAGCTCCATGAGCTTGTCGTTCACCTGCTGCCATGTGGTCAGCTTCATGCCCTCCACCGCGGCCTGCTCGCTGCTGCCGGTAAAGCTGTTGCCTGCGGCCTTCCACTGGCCGTCCGGCTTCATGCAGTTTCCGTAGACATTTTTGATCGTGATCTGGTTGTCCAGACCCGCCAGCGTACCGCCCAGCCGTCCGGCGAAGCCGCCGGTATAGCCGTAGGTGGGCGTACCCGTCACCGTCACCAGCCCGGCGCCCACGGCGTTCTCCGCCGCGCTGATGCCTCCGGCGAAGCCGCCGGTGTAGTCCGTACCGGCAACGCTGCCCAGACTGTAACAATTCTTCACCGTGCCGTCGCTGATACCCGCAAAGCCGCCGGCGTAGGACTTGCCCCGCACCTCGCCTTCGGCATGGCTGTCGTAGATGCCGCCGCTGTTGTCGCCGGCAAAGCCGCCCACCATCACGCCATCCGGCGCGGTGACGCTGCCCTGCGCGGCACTCTTGGTGATGCTGCCGCTGTTCTCGCCCGCCAGGCCGCCCACCTTCTCCTTGCCGGAGACGCTGACGGCGGCGGTACACTTATCCACGGCGCTGGCCACGGAGAACATGGTCTCCTGATCGCTGCGGCCCTCGTTCAGGCCCACCAGACCGCCCACGGCGCGGCTGCCGCTGACCGTACCGGACACGGTGCAGCTGCCGACAAGGCCGGCCTTGCTGCCCGCCATATCCTGACGGTCCAGTTCTGCCTGGGCCCAGCCCACCAGACCGCCCACGCGGCTGCCGCCGGTGACGTTCACATCGCTGAGATGCAGGTTCTTGATGACCGCGCCCAGCGTCACATTGAAGAATCCGGCGTTGTCGCCGCCCTTCACCGTCACATGGGACACGGTGTGGCCCTGGCCGTCAAACATGCCCGTAAAGGGCGCGGACGCGCTGCCGATGCCGGAGAACGTCACGCCCGACAGGTCCAGATCCCTGGCCAGCTTGTAGTTCTTCGCCAGCACTGCGGGGTCCTTGGACGCCGCCAGCGCCTGCAGCTCCGCCACGGTGGAGATGGTCTCCCACTGGATGGTGCTGCCGTCCAGCTCCGCCCACAGCGGGCCCTGGAACTGGTTCTCGGTGGTGCCCTCGAACCACAGCACCCTGTCGCCGTCCTTCACCGACGCCGTGGAGGCGCTGACGTTGGACAGGGCGTCGTTGATGGTGAACATCCAGCCGTCCGGCGCGTTGACCGCATGGCCGTTGATAGTGTGGATGAACCGCCCGAAGGTGGCGGTGGTGGAGTAGCTGTACGTCAGCTTGCCCTGCGCCTGAGCCGCGTCCATCACGTCCACCACGCGGGTGTTGCCCGTGCTCTCCACGGTGACATCCACCACGCTCTTGTGGTCGAGGTCGAAGGTGTACGTCTCCTTGTCATACGTCACCACGGCCACGTGTACGGTGATGTCCGCGGTTTTGGCCGTCTCCGGCGCCTTCACCGTGGTGAGATAGGGCAGGCCGCCGTTCACCGCGTCGTCGCGGGTCCAGATGCCGCTGCCCAGCTCCCGCACGAAGTCCGCCAGCCGCATCTGCATGCCGGTTCGCGGCTCCGCGCCGTAACCGTGAGCGCCGGTGTTCTCGCTGTTGTAGTAGCAGTTCCACACGCCCTCAGACTGGTCGTACTGGAAGGCGCTGTCCGGCTTGTTGCCGCCGATGAAGCCGTTGCCCTCTGCGCCCGCTACCGTGACGATACCCGCAGCGTAGCAGCTCTCATAGGCGTTGCCCTGGAATACGGAGCGTCCCACGAAGCCGCCGGAATAGCCGCGGCCCGACACGTTCCCCAGTGCGAAGCAGTTGCGGATGGTGCCGCCGTAGCCCAGACCCACAAAGCCGCCGGCGTAATCGCTCTGGGTGCTGACGCTCATGGAGGTCCAGCACCGCTCGATGAGGCCGCCCTCCTCGTTGGCGCCCACGAAGCCCGCGTGGCCCGTGGAGGTAGCGGAGTTGGAGGTCAGCGTACCGCCCTCCACATAGCTGTCGCGGATGGTGCCGTAGTTCCGGCTGACCATGCCGCCCAGCACCGCGCCGGTGTCGGCGGTGATGTTGGTGTTCACCACGGCGCACTGCTCCATGAGGCCGTAGTTGTTGTGTACCAGCACCGCCGCGTTGTCGGAGAACAGCACGTTGGCGTTCTCCACCTTCAAATCGTAGATATAGCCGCTGGCCCCCACGTACCAGAACAGGCCGGAGTCATAGTTGCTCAATGTCAGGCCGCGGATGACGTATCCGTTGCCGTCCAGCACGCCGTTGAACCGGTTGGTGGTGTTGCCGATGGACTTGGTCTTGGTCTGATAGGCCGCCGACAGCTGGGAGAAGTCCAGATCGTTGGCCAGATAGTACTTCTTGCTCCACTCCACCTTCTGCTGGCTGTCGGAGCTGCTGTCTGCGGGATCGGAGGGCAGATCCTCCACGTTGGCCAGGTCGATCCACTGCTGGGCGGAGGTGATGGCGACCCACGTGTCGTCGTGGTCGTCCGGTACCTCCGGCGTGCCGCTGCCGTCATAGATGACCGCCTGGGACGGGCGGCTGTCCGTCAGGCCCATTGTCTCCAGGATGTCCGCGTCGGAGTGGGCGATGACCTGCGCGGCATAGCGCCGCCCGGCGGCGAAGATGTTGCCCAGATCCGCCATGCCCGCATTTCCCGACACCTCCACGGGGGTCAGGGTGCGATAGCTGCCATCGTCCTCTACAATGGACAGCAGGATGGTGTAGATCTGCTCCGCCGTGAAATAGGGCTTCTTGTCCCAGTGCAGGACCGTACCCTCCCACTTCACATTGGTGACGGTGGACATGCGGTCATAGGGCATCTGATAGCCCGCCACATACTCGTCCACGTACTCCAGAGAAGGCTCGGTGTACGCGCCGTCCACCACCGCCGTCACCGTGGCGTAGTACACGCCCTCGCCCTGCTCCGCCAGCTCGGCGGCGCAGTCATAGTCGGTCTCAGTGCCGTTGGCGGTGAAGGCCGTGGCGCGGGCCAGCACCATCTGGGTGTAGTCCTCGCCCTCCACAAGCTCTGCGGTCTGCCGCCACAGGGTGATGACATACCCCTCCGCGCCGTCCACCGCGTCCCACGTCAGCTGGGAGGAGGCCAGCATGCCCACGCCATCCTCCACCTCCACGGCGGAGGAGCTGGTGAGATGCACCTGCTCCAGCCCGAACTCCACGTTCTGGGCCAGCACGGGCTCCTTGACCACCGGCGTCAGCTTCTGCCACTTCAGCACCGGCATGCCGCCGTTGCGGCCCGCCACATGCTCGAAGGCGTCGCTGATGGCCAGCTCCTGCAGCTGCTGGGCGGTCTGCGCCGCCGCGCCGCTGTTGCCGTCCGTGCCGCTGTCCAGATAGAAGCAGTTGCTGATTCTGCTGTTGGCGCCCGGGGCGATAGCGCCGGTATTGGTGCCGGTAACGGCGCCGCTGTTGTAGCAGTTGGCCACCGTGCCCTCGAAGCCGCCGTAATAGCCGCGGATACCGCCGCCTGCGTAGCTGCCGCCGGTGATGCTGCCGGTGTTGTAGCAGTCGCTGATGTTTACCTCACCGGTGTTGCCGCCGCTGATGCCGCCGGCCCGCGCCTTGCCGCTGATGTCGCCGGTGTTGTAGCAGGCGCTGATGGTGACCACGGTGCTGCTGCTGGCGTTCTTGCCCAGGATGCCGCCGCCGTTGGCGCCGCCGCTGACCTGCACCTCACTGCCGCAGTCCGCGATAGTCACGGTGCTGCCCTTGGCGCGGGCCACAAGGCCCGCCGCGTCGCCGCTGCTGCTGTCGGTGCCGGCGGCGATGCCCTGCACCACCACGCCGCGGATCTCCGCGTCCTTCACCACGCCGAACAGGCCCGCGTACCGGGCCTCCGCCTTCATGCGGGACACCGTATGACCCTGGCCGTCAAAGCGGCCCGTGAACTCATGGAAATCTGCGCCGATGGGCGTCCACGCACCATCGCCCAGGTCGATGTCCTCCGTCAGAACGGCGTATAGCTTGGTGCTGCCGTTCCCTGCGTTCACCGTCCGGGCCAGCCACACCAGCTGCTCGCCGTTCTCGATCTCGTAGGGGCTGGCCTCCGTGCCGTCGCCCGCCTCCGGCGCCGTGACGGTCTGGCCGTCCCAGGCGGCGGAGGGCTCCAGCGCCACCGGCACCGTCACATCTCCGCTGACCTTCAGCGTCTGGCTGACCTTGGCGTAGCCCTTGGCCCGCACCGTGTAGGTGTAGGTGCCGTCGGGCAGCCGATAGCTGCCGTCCTGCTCCGCCGCCACGGTCTTGCCGTTCCACTGCACCGTCACCGCCGCGCCGGCGTCCTTGGGCGTCACGCTGAATCGGACGGTGCGCTTTTCCACCGGCGTCAGCGTGATATCCTTCCGGGCCGCGCCGCTGACCTCGATGTTGCCGCTCTCATCGGCATAGCCGAAGGCGAACGCCGTGTAGCTGTATGTACCCTCCGGCAGGCGGAACGTCCACACGTTTCCGTTCTGCTTGCCCTTTGCGCCGTCGATGCGTACCTCCGCGTCCTCCGGCGTCACGGCAAATGTCACCTCATACGTGGTGATCTGCCACGTCAGGATGGGATAGCCCCCGTTGATGCTCTTGGCGTCCTGCATGAACGCCTCGCCCAGCGCCGCAGCGCTGTCCAGCGTTTTCAGCTGCTGCTCCGTCACCTTCACAGCCTTGCTGTCGCCGACGCTCAGCGTGTCGGGGTAGTAGCAGTTGGCCACCACCGTCGAACTGTAGCTCACCTTGCCGAACACCGCGCCCGCGCCGCTGCCGGTAACGCTGCCCGCGGCATAGCAGTTCTTCACCGATGCGTAGGAGCTGTCCACATACGCGCTGATGCCGCCGGAATACCAGCCGCCGCCGGTGATGGTGCCGGTGCTGTAACAGTTCTCCACTGCCACCTGGCCGCTGATATTGGCCGCGATGCCCGCCGCGCGGTGGCCTTCGGAGGTCACATCCCCCACATTGCCGCAGTTCTTGATGAACTTTTCGGCGCTGCTGGACCCGCCGGCCACATAGCCCACGATGCCACCCACATACTGGCCGCCCTTGACGGACGCCCTGTTCAGGCAGTTCTCCACGCCGCCCGTGGTGCCGTATAGCTGGCCCACGATGGCCGCGATGCCGTATCTGCTGGAATCGCTGGTGACCTCCACGCGGCCCTCCACCGTCACATTCCGGACGGTGCCGCCGTTGACGGTGCCGAACAGGCCGTAGTCCATGGGCGTGCTGCCGGTGACGTACAGGTTCCGGATGGTGTACCCCTGCCCGTCAAAGGTGCCCTTGTACGCTTTGCCGGTGCCATTTCCGATGGGCGTCCACGCCTCATCGCCCAGGTCGATGTCATTGCACAGCACCGCGCTGAAGCTGGTGCCGTCGGACACACCGGCGTTCACCTGCTGGGCCAGCCACGCCAGCTCGCTGCCGCTGGTGATCTGGTACACGCCGTCCACTGCGGCGGGCTCGCTGATGTCGCCCGCTCCCTCCCAGGCGGACTTGGCCGTCATGGGGATGGTCACGGTCTGCGTCCCGCTCTCGCTGACGCCCGTCAGGTCCACGGTACCGCTCTGCTTGCCGTAGTTGGCGCTGCGGAAGCTCCAGTCGTAGGCGTAGCCTGCGGGCAGGCGGAACGCCATGCCGTCGGAGCCTTCCTCCGCCGCCATGTCCCGCTCACCGGTGCGCACCGTCAGCTTCCCGCCGTCCACATCGGTCTTGCCGTCCGCATAGGCAAACGTCACTGTGACCACCGGCTTCTCCACCAGCACCACCGGCTCCTGTGCGTCGCCGCTGACGGTGACGCTGCCCTGCACCGCCGCGTAGCCGAAGGCGGAGACGCTGTAATAGTAGGTGCCCGCCGCCAGGGTATACGCCGTGCCGCTGTCCGCCGCGATCAGCGCCGTCCGCGCCTCATCGCCGTACAGCGAGAACTGTGCGTCCGCCGGCGTCAGCTGGAACGCCACACGGTACACCCGTGTCCACACGGCGTACAGGTCGGTGTCCTCCGTAATGGTGATACTGCCCTTGTCGGCGTAGGCCACCGCGCCGTCCGGCGTCGTGGCCCAGCCCTCAAAGCGGTAGCCGTCCCGCTGGAACGTATTGGCCTGCAGCGTGCCGCTGCCGAACACGCCCTGCTGCACCGTGGTCTCCGTGCCGTCGTTGGCATGGAAGATCACCTGCGCCGGCAGCGAGGCCTTGAAATTGCTGAGCCACATGCAGTTGCTGCCGCTGCTGGCCCAGCCGCGGTAATAGGAGATGGTGATGACGTCACCGGCGTTGGCCTGCACGGTGGCCGTGCCGCTGTCCGTCCCTTTGACGATCTCTGCCCCGCTGCTGCCGTAACTGCTGTACGTATACAGCGTCTTGCTGCCGTTCTTCACCTCCATGCCGCTCTGGCTGGGGCCGCTGAGCCGGTAATCGAAGGACAGCTCCGCCGCCTTCAGCATCGTCACCGTCAGCGTCGAGCGTGTGTAGCTGGCCGAGCTGTTGCCGGATTTCAGCTCCTCGCCGTCCCTGACAAAGCCCCGCGTGGCCGCGTTGGCCACGGTGGCGATGCCCTCCCACTCGTCGAAAAAGCCCTCCAGCTCCGCGTCGGCGGTGCTTCCCGCCAGCGTGGACACACCGTACCGTCCGGTGTCCTCGCTGCTGCGGTAGACGTCCTCCGCCCACACGCCGGTGGGCAGCATGCTGGTGAGCATCAGCACCACCAGCAGCCACGATACCACTCGTTTCTTCATGTCTCTGTCTCCTTTTATCTGTAAATTTTCTGTCTTATAAGAGAAGGAGGCGGAAGGGGTCGGCAAACCCCTCCCGCCCTTATGGAAAGCGGACGGCTTGCGCCGTCCCGACTTGACTGCGGGCGGATGACGCCCCTCCCGCGAAAAAACCGGCCTCCCTGACGGGACAGCCGGCGCATTTGCCGCAAAAAAAGGCCGGTCCGTCCCTGTCGGGATGGTCCGCGCCCACTTCTGCTCTCTGCCACAACGAAGAAGCGCCGCTGTGTACCTGTTCTCCGCCGTGCAATTCTCCTGCCCTAACGCCCCGAGGCTGCCGCCTCCCGTACATGACCTACCTTCTCAGGACATCCGTCCCAATGGCTGCTGTTCACCACACGGCGTCTCCGCCGCTTTGGTCACTTCCTTGCGTTTACAGTGCCGTCCGCAGAGGGTCTTGCCCCTATTTCTTCAAAACTGCCGCCTGACCGTTTCCGGCCGTTACGGCGCGCAGCCACACGTCGTCACAGAACACGTTATCCACTTGTCGGTCCGGCATCTGCCGAACTACTGTATACTATATACGCCTTTCCGTCTCTTGTCAACGGCGGCGCTCGCCAAAAGCTGCCAAAACCCGCGAAAAAACAGGACAGGGACGCACCTGCCGTGCGTCCCTGCCCTGTTTTCAGGAAGGAAACTTTTCGCTGTTATCTTATAATGTGGGCGCTCACTCCGCCAGGTACTTCAGCGCGATGGCGCTCATGGCCGCCGTGCCGGACTTGAGTACGTCCTCGTTGAACACGATCTTGCCGTTGTGCAGGGAAACCATCTCCTTGCCGCAGCCCGCGTCGGTCATCATGAACGCCGACGGCGTATTGGTGAGCTTGCCGAAGAAGCTGAAGTCCTCGCTGCCGGAGAAGGGGCGGTCGAGGTGGGTCACCTTGTCCGCGCCCAGCTCCTCCGTGACCGCCTGCTCCACCAGATCGATCATGGCGCCGTCGTTGTACTGGAGGGCGTAGCCCTCCTCCAGCCGCACCTCGATGTCGCAGCCGAAGGCGAACCCGATGCCCTTGCAGATCCGGTTGACCTCCTCGATGGCGGTATCCCGTGCCGTGTCGCTGAAGCTGCGCAGCACCGCCACCATCCGCGCCTCGCCGGCGGTGATGTTCACCGCGTCGCCGCCGGACATGGTGCCCACCGTCAGCACGGCGGAGTCCATGGGGTCGATACGGCGGGACACCACCGTTTGCAGCGCGGTGATGAGATACCCCGCGCAGGCAATGGCGTCGTGGGCTGTGTGGGGTGCGGCGCCGTGGCCGCTCTTGCCGTGTACGGCGATGTGGAACAGATCCACCGCACTGGTGAAGTACCCCTTATAGAGCTGCATCCGACCCACCGTGTCATTCTCGGAGGGGCAGACGTGCTGGCCGAAGATGGCGTCCACGTGGGGGTTCTCCATGACGCCCGCCGCCACCAGCGCCCGTGCGCCGCCGGGCATGGTATCCTCGCTGGGCTCAAAGATGAACTTCACCGTACCCGCAAAGGAGTCCCGCATATGGCACAGCGTCTTGGCCGTGCCCAGCAGCATGGTGGTGTGCAGGTCGTGACCGCAGGCGTGCATGACGCCCTCCGTCTGGCTGGCAAAGGGCACGCCGGACTCCTCGTGGACCGGCAGCGCGTCGATGTCGGCGCGGAGCGCCACGCACTTGCCGGGTCCCTTGCCGCCGTGGAGCAGACCCACCACTGCGGTGGGCAGGGGCTGCTGGATCTCGTCCATGCCCATCTTCTCCAGTTCCCGCCGGATCAGGGCGCTGGTGCGCACCTCCTGCATCCCCACCTCCGGATGGGCGTGGATGTCCCGCCGGATGGCCACCAGCTCGTCGAAAATACGATCTACATACGTCTTGATCTCAGACATTTTCACTACCTCCCTTCTGAATATCCGCTTAGCTTACAGCCAGCCGCTCATCACGCCGGCCACCAGCACAGAGGTGATGGATACGGTGACCATACCGGCCACCAGCATCTTGGGCATGATCTGGGCATTGATAGCAGCCCGCTCCTCGGCGTTGGCGCCGGTGGACTCGGACACCTCGTTGGAGATGATGACGGTTCCCGGGAAGCCGAACAGGCAGGAGCTGCCGATGGCCATGGACATCTGCCAGCTGTAACCGAAGATCTTGCCCACCAGAATAGACACGACGGAGAAGGCGATGGTGCCGATGACTACGCACACCAGCAGAGGCACCACCATGCCGCCCACCATCTCAGGGGTGGCGGAGGCCAGATTGGTGAAGATGGACAGGGTGATGATGGGCATCACGATGCCGGTGGCGTGGGCCTTGCCCAGCGCGTCCTCATCCAGGAAGCCCAGCTCCTTGCACAGCACGCCGAAGATCAGGCACCACACCAGCTTGTTGATGGCGTCGTGGAACAGGCTGGACACCCACACGGACAGCAGCGCCACCAGAATGACCTTGGCGATGATGGCGTTGGGGGTGTTGTACTTGTCGGGCAGGGCGGGGATCAGCTTCTTGCGGCCCGCGGCGGCGGCCTGCACGGCGCCGGCGGCGGTGTCTACCTGCAGTTCACCGGCGTCGATCTGCGCCTTGATGCGCTTGGCCTCGCTCTTGAGGCACAGGGAGGCCACGGGGTAACCCACGAAGCCCTGAGCGCACATGACCAGCGTGGCAAATACCGCCAGATCGGGGAGGTTTGCCTTGTTGGCCATGTCCTGCATGGTCAGCGTGGCCACCACGCCGCCGGACAGAATGGGCGCGCCCACCAGCGCGAAGCCGCGGTCAACGATCAGCTGGCCCAGGAAGAATACCGCGGCGGAGATGGCGATGCAGGCCACGGCAGCAATGATGACGGTGCGCCACTGTGCGCCGAAGTCACGGAGCTTGATGGTGGTGCCCAGATGCACCAGCAGCATGGTCACCAGCAGGCCGGCCATGCTCAGCAGCGTGGAGTCGGCAAACATGGTGGTGGGGAAGATACCTGTCCAGAAGCCGGCCAGGAACACCACGGACGCCACCAGCAGCATGGATACAATGGCTTTTGTTTTGGCGGAGATCATGTCTCCGATAGTGAACACCACGAAGATGACCGCCGCAGCTAAGATCGCATTCATTTTGATTTTCTCCTTTTCCGTTTGTGATTTCCGTTTATCTCTAAACTCTGCCAATAAAGAAAGCGGCCCCGCCTGAACGACGAAGCCGCTTATCGACCCTTGTGAGGAGATCGAACCACGTATGTCATTTCAGCCGGTATCCATTCTGGTCGCCGTAATAATAGGCGCACCAAAAGTAGCCCCAATAGCAGGAGCTGTTACCGGCATAGTTATAGGAGGCGGCCTGGAGCTTGCCCATGTCGCTGCGGACCATATCCTGCTGCATCATGTGACGGGTCATGGCTTTCTCCTTTCCGCCGGCACTGGACCGGCACTACTCATTGTGCTGATTTTAGGACTTTAAGGCGCAAAAGTCAATCGGGCATAGTCACAGCATTCTCCCGCTATTTTTCGCCGTTTTTGTCGATACTGCACATAGACGCGTCGTGAATGGTCACGTATAATAATACGAAAGCGTGGATGCCGTCAGGGCGAGGCTCTGTGCGTCCGCGGGAAGTGCCGAAGGAGAAGCGTATGACCGTTCGCATCCAGACCAACTGTACCTGTTGTCTGCCCGCCTGCTGTGCGGGTCTGGTCTGCTGCGCCCATTTCCGTCATGCGATCTCTGCCGAGTAACGCGGCTCCTGCCGCGGCCACACCGTATTCTTTGAGAACGGTGGGAGATGTGTGACATCTCCCACCGTCCTTTTTTATTTTGGAGGGTTCAACATGAGCAATACCGCAGAAATTGCACGCGCCATGGCAACGACCATGGAAAATGCGGCCATACCTATGTACGGGAAAAAGCTGCGTCTGCCGGACCGCAGCGCCATCATCGCCCTGCTCAAGGAGCTGCGGCGGCTGTTCTTCCCTGCCTATTTCGGGGACCCGCAGCTGATGGCCCTTCCGGCAGAGAACTATGCCGCGCTGCTGCTGGAGCGCATCGAAACGGGGATGACGGCCCAGATCGCCCTGGCTCTGCCGGACGGCGAGATGGCTCAGGCCGCCCAGATCACCGAGTCCATCATGGCGGAGCTGCCCCGCATCCAGCAGATGCTGCTGACGGACATCGAGGCCACCTTCGACGGCGACCCCGCCGCCGCCAACAAGGAGGAGATCATCTTTGCCTACCCCGGCCTGTTCGCCATCTTCGTCTATCGCATCGCTCACGAGCTGTACCTGCGCCACGTGCCCATGATCCCGCGGATCATGTCGGAGTACGCCCACAGCCGCACCGGCATCGACATCCACCCCGGCGCTCAGATCGGTCCCTGGTTCTTCATTGACCACGGCACCGGCATCGTCATCGGCGAGACCTCCGTCATCGGCAGCCACGTCAAGCTGTACCAGGGCGTGACGCTGGGCGCGCTGTCGCCTCGGGCGGGCCACGCCAGCCTGCCTGGCAAGCGGCACCCCACCGTCTGCGACGACGTGACCATCTACTCCGGCGCGTCCATCCTGGGGGGCCAGACCGTCATCGGCGAGCACACCGTGGTGGGGGGCAACGCCTTCCTCACCAGCTCCGTGGCCGACAACACCCACGTGGTCATCCATGCGCCGGAGATGGTTTTCAAGAACGCCTGAAGGTATAACTATTCATTTTCCACGCTTTTTCTTGCATAAATAATTTCCATCAGGAAGTATTTTACTTCCTGATACGCCTCATCCGGAATTCATGAGGAAATCACCGGCGGACGCGGCCCTTTTGCGGGCGGTGCCCGCCGGTTTTCTGTCCATTTCGGCAAATCTGCTGCCGAATTTTTGTGTACTTCGCGGAGCGCCGGCGGACACACGTTTCTTGCCTTCGCCGCCGCATCTGTATTATAATGTGTACAGAAGCATGTAAGGAGGCGCTTGTATGGAACGCATCAGTAAGGAAAACTACTATCTGGACATCGCCGAAACGGTACTGGAGCGGGCTACCTGTCTCCGGCGGGTGTACGGTGCCATCATCGTCAAGAACGACGAGATCATCTCCACGGGCTACAACGGCGCGCCGCGGGGCCGCCGGAACTGCGTGGACATGGGCTTCTGCACCCGCGAGGCCATGCAGGTGCCCAGAGGTCAGCGGTACGAGCTGTGCCGCAGCGTCCATGCCGAGGCCAATGCCATCATCTCCGCCAGTCGGCGGGACATGGTGGGCAGCACCCTGTACCTGGTGGGCCGCGATGCCCGGACCGGCGCGCTGCTGGGAGACGCCACCAGCTGCGCCATGTGCCGCCGCCAGGTCATCAACGCCGGCATCAGCCGCGTCATCATCCGCCGGACGGAGGCGGAGTTCCAGGTAGTGGACGTGACGGACTGGGTCCGGCAGGAGGACGACGTGCCCGCCTTGTAGGGCGCGAAAAGCCGTACATCCGGCCTGCGGCGCAAGTGCCGCCGGGCCTGATCGCGCCAGTGCGCGGCGCGAAAGCGTCTGCGCTCCGGCGGCAAAATACAACTGAAAAAGGAGAATGTGTGATGTTGAACGACTCTAAGATCGCCGCCTACACGGCGATCCTGCGGGAGGAGCTCCTGCTGGCTACCGGGTGTACAGAGCCCATCGCCGTCGCGTACTGTGCCGCAAAACTGCGCGAGGTGTTGGGCGGAAAACCGGAAAAAGTGCTGGCCGAGGTCAGCGGAAACATCCTGAAAAACGTGAAATCCGTGGTGGTCCCCAATACGGCGGGCCGCCGCGGCATCGACGCCGCCATCGCCGTGGGCATAGTGGCAGGCGACGCCGACGCGGAGCTTCAGGTCATCGCCAACGTGACGGAGGAGGACACGGCGGCCATCCAGGACTATCTGGACCGGACGCCCATGGAGATCACCTGCCCTGAAACGCCCTGCCTGCTGGACATCAAGCTGACGGGCTGGCTGGGCGGGCACAGTGCCTGCGTCCGCGTGGCCAACAATCACACCAATATTATTTACATGGCACGGGACGGGCAGGTCCTGAAGGAGCTGCCGGTGAACGGCAACGCCGAGGATCATCTCCAGAACAAGTCCGTGCTGAACGTCAAGGACATCATCACATTCGCTGAAACCATACCCATAGACGTGATACGGCCCACGGTGGGGCGGCAGATCGAGAAGAACACCGCCATCGCCGCCGAGGGGCTTCGAAACAGCTGGGGCGCTAACATCGGCTCCACCCTGCTGCAGGGCGGGACGGACTGGGCCACCCAGGCACGGGCCTGGGCCGCCGCAGGCTCCGACGCCCGCATGAACGGCTGCGAGATGCCGGTGGTCATCGTGTCCGGCTCCGGCAACCAGGGCATCACCGCCTCCGTACCCGTGTGGAAATACGGGCAGCTGATGGGGGCCGACGAGGAAAAGATCCTGCGGGCCGTGTGCCTCAGCGACCTCATCACCATCCACCAGAAAACCGGCATCGGACGGCTCAGTGCCTACTGCGGGGCGGTGTCTGCCGGTGTAGGCGCGGGCTGCGGCATCGCATGGCTGCGGGGCGCGGACTACGAGGGCATCTGCCACACGCTGGAGAACGCCGTGGCCATGATCTCCGGCTGCATCTGCGACGGGGCCAAGGCCAGCTGCGCCAGCAAGATCGCCATGGGTGTGGGCTGCGGCATTCTGGGCTACAACATGTACCGCAACGGCGACAACTTCCGCTCCGGCGACGGCATCGTGGGCGACGATGTGGAGGACACCATCCGCCACGTGGGTGTGCTGGCCACGGAGGGTATGCGGGAGACGGACCGCGTGATCCTGAAGATCATGACGGAGTGAGGAACGCCGCGCGGCGGCAGAAAGCGTAAAAAGGAGGACCACCCTGCGGATGGTCCTCCTTTTTTACCGGGGTGCGGGGAACGTGCCTGCGCAGCGCGGAACTCTCCCCGCTGGGGACATGGCGGAAACATGAGCGGGCCGTCGGGGACGCCGGCCCCTACGGGGTGCGTCTATCGAGCTGCGCCGGTATTCGGGAAACCGCCGATATGGACGCAACAGTCCCGCTGCACGATAACAGACCGGCGCGTCTCCGCGCGGTGCGTGGGAGCGGCAACGATATGAGGAGTACGGGCGATTCGTTGTACGGCGATCAGCATATATTTTGGTTTTCGCGGGGTACACGGCGGCGTTTTATGACACGGTCAGCCGCGCAGGAAGTCTTGAAACCTGCGGTTTCAAGCAGACCTTTTGGTCACTTTTGGGGCTGCGGCCAAAAGTGACCCGCGCCCGGGAGCGCGGAATATTCCCGCCGGAGGGAGCGATCCAAGCGCCGCCGGTGGCGGATACAGCGAGGTGAGCGAGTGGCCGCGGTCAAAATTTCAAGCGCCCGCCGTCAGGCAGCGCAGAAATTTCGGGCACCGCAGCAGTGTTCCTTTTTGAACATAAATCGGGCCGCCGGCCCCTACGGGGTGCGTCTATCTGGGTGCGCCGGAAAATGCGGACGGGGTGCGGAACGAAAAAAGCGAGATCAGCCGTCGATAGAACGAGGTACGCGATAGGCGTCGGGGGTGGTGAGAGCAGGAGATGCCATAGCGCGGGGACAAAATAGGAATATTCTGCTTTTCCACTTCTTTCATTCTCGGAAACGTTTTCGGCGCAAAGCACTATGTTTGCCGAAAAATGGCGATTTTTAACGGGTCTGTATGCGGCGTTAACGAAATCTGTACTTTTTAGAACGTTTATTAGCGCCAATTTTATGAAGATAGTGTTACCATATGAACATCAAGTTTCGACAATCCGGATGTCGAAAGGAAATCTCGTAAAGGAGTGTGTTTTTGTGACAACATTTATCATTGGTCTTGTCATCCTGCTGGGCGGCGCGGCCCTGTACGGCCGCTTCTGCGAAAAGGTTTTCGGACCGGATGACAGAAAGACTCCGGCGTACACCAAACAGGACGGCGTGGACTACGTGCCCATGCGCGGCTGGAAGAACAGCCTTATCAACCTGCTGAACATCGCGGGCACCGGCCCCATCCTCGGGCCGATCCAGGGCATCCTGTTTGGGCCCATCGCGTTTTTGACCATCCCCATCGGCAACGTCATCGGCGGCGCCATGCACGACTATTTCTCCGGCATGATCTGCCTGCGCGACGGCGGCACCCAGATGCCCGAGATGATCCGCCGCTACTCCACCAAGGGTATCTATAAGTTCTACAACGTGTTCGTGTGCGTACTGCTGCTGCTGGTGGGCGCCGTGTTCATCTACACCCCCGGCGACATCGCTGCCACGCAGGTGTTCGGCTTTGACGGCAAGGCCACCTCTGTTTCCACGTGGGTCATCTACGGTGTCATCTTCCTGTACTATCTGATCGCCACCGTGTTCCCCATCGACGCCATCATCGGCAAGATCTATCCCATCTTCGGCGGTATCCTGCTGTTCTCCGCCATCGGTATCTTCATCGGCATCTTCGTCACCGGTATGCCCCTGATGAACATCTGGGACAGCTGGGCTGCTCCCGTGCTGAGCCTCACCGGTGCTGACGGCACCGTGGGTACCTTCACCTACGCGGACTACTTCGCCAACGGTCACTTCCTGCCCATCTTCTTCGTGACCGTGGCCTGCGGCATTCTGTCCGGCTTCCACTCCACCCAGACCGCTATCATCTCCCGTACCATGAAGAGCGAGCGTCAGGGCCGCAACACCTTCTACAACATGATGGTGCTGGAGGGCTTCATCGCCATGGTCTGGGCTGCCGGTGCTATGGGCGTGTACAATCTGGCTCTGCAGGAGCCCAAGGCTGCGCTGGCTACCGGCACCGTGGGCGTCGTCTGCAAGTACCTGCTGGGCCATGTCGGCGGCATCATCGCCCTGATCGGCGTTATCGTGCTGCCCATCACCTCCGGTGATACGGCACTGCGCGCTCTGCGTCTGAGCCTGTCCGAGACGTTGCACATCGACCAGTCCACCAACGGCAAGCGCATCAAGCTGGCTTTGCCCATCTTCGCACTGGTCATCGCCATCCTCGTGTTCGCCAAGGTCAACAACGACGGCTTCATGATCCTGTGGCGTTACTTCGCATGGGCCAACCAGACGCTGTCCCTGTTTGCCTTCCTGTGCATCACCGCGTGGATGTTTGAGAACGGCAAGGGTAAGTGGGCTTGGATCCCCATGATCCCCGGCTGCTTCTACGCCTTCATCTGCGTGACCTACATCGCCAACGCCCACATCGGCTTCAACATCCCCTGGACGCCGTCCTACATCATCGGTGTGGTGTGCGCCGCCGCCTATGTGGTGGGTTGCTGCGTGTACGGCAAGAAGCGCGCTGCCAAGCTGGCGCTGAAGTAACACATTTCCCCAGGCATTTCCGGATAAAGAGCAGCCCCGTCCATCGGACGGGGCTGCTTTTACGTCTGAGGAAACGCTATGAAAACAGGCGGGTGAGGCGGGTCATGGGGATCTGGTCGGTGTCGTAGCCGTAGGTCTTGCCGCCGGGGAAGGTGCAGCGGAAAAACGGCCCTTCCGTCCAGTCGTTGGAGGGGTTTTCCAGCGGCACCTGCCAGATGTCCAGCACCGTGCCGTCGCCGTAGGTGATGGTGATGAGGGGCGGGTCGGTGGGAGCCGTCCCGGTACGGCCTGCGCCGGAGGCGGTGATGAGACGCAGCAGGTCGCTGAGATCATCGGCGCCGGCAGGGACGGCTGCGCCGTCCACGGTGACGGTGAAGTCACCGGTGCTGCGGGCGTGGCGGGTGGCGTCGGTGAGGGCGGAGACGCAGGAGCGGAATTGCAGCTGGTAGCGGCAGGCCCAGACGGCCAGCGCGATGACGGCGGCGATGATGGCCGCCGCGATGAGAAGCGGCTTGCGCAGCGTCTTTTCCTTTTTGCGGCCTGCGCCGCCGCGGTCCACAGCGTCGTACAGTCCCATGGGAGCACCTCCTGTTATCGTTGTTACGTCTACCATCAGTTGACAAGGGCAGACACGGTTTTGACGGGCAGAAATGCGCCCATACTGCGTCAAGCCCCTTGGCAATACGGCAAGTATTCCCTGCGGGTCTTTTCTTGTCTGGACACATTTCTGCTCCGGCAAAACTGCTCCGCACCTGTCAGCGATGGATTTTCCAGGGATTTTTGGTTTTTGAGACGCAGGCGGGCGCGTGCCCGCCAAGGCGAAAAGGGCAAAAATCGCCGAAAAGGCGCGGTGACAGGCGTGTCTGCCCTTGTTAACTGATGGTATTATAGCAGGAACTGCGGGGCGGCGTCCAGCAACCTCAGGTTGTCAGAGGGATATTTTTCTGCGCAACCTGAAGTTTACAAGGGCGAAAATGCGTGGTAAATGGAGGAAAAGGGGCGGTCGGGATGTAAAAAAAGACCTGCCTTGCGGCAGGTCTTTTTGGTGCTGCAATGGCTTCGGGCCGGAATTACTCGGTCACGAAGGGCAGCAGCGCGATCTGACGGGCGCGCTTGATGGCCTCGGTCAGCTGACGCTGGTGCATGGCGCAGGTGCCGGTGGTGCGGCGGGGCAGGATCTTGGAGCGCTCGGAAATGAAGCGGCGCAGCTTGGCAGCGTCCTTGTAATCGATGCACTCGCACTTGTCCACGCAGAACTGGCAAACCTTCTTGCGACGCTTGCCGGCGCCGCGGGCGGGTCTATTTTCGCGTTCCATAGCCATGGAAGTATCCTCCTTTATAAAGTTTCATGTGCGCTGAGGGCACATCAGAACGGCAGGTCGCCGTCCTCCTCGTCGATCTCGGCAAAGCCGGAGGGACCGCCGCCCACAGGGGCGCTGTATCCGCCGGCGGGAGCGGTATAGGCCGGAGCCGCGTAGCTGCCGCCCATGTCGCCCGCGCTGTCGCGCTTGGAGTCGCCGAAATAAACGTTGTCCGCGATGACTTCCCAGGAAATGCGGTTCTGACCGTTGCGGTCCTGCCACTTGCGGGACTGCAGGCTGCCGGACACCACGATCATACGACCCTTGGTGAAGTATTTGGACACGAACTCGCCGGTCTGACGCCACGCGACCACGTCGATGAAATCCGTCTCCTTCTCGCCGGACTGGGACTTGAAATCACGATCCACAGCCACGGAAAAAGAGCAGACCGCCGTGCCGCTCTGTGTGCGGCGCAGCTCGGGGTCACGGGTCAGCCGACCCATAATGATGATCTGATTCAGCATTGCTGTTCTCCCTTACTCGCCCTTGCAGACGATCATGGAACGCATGATGCCCTCGGTAATGCCAAGGATACGATCCAGCTCCTTGGGGAACTCGGGGCCGCTGGTGAAGCTCATCAGCACGTAGTAGCCCTCGGTCTTGTAGTTGATCGCGTAGGCCAGACGACGCTTGCCCCACTCATCCACGACGACGTTGGACGCATGCTGCTCTGCCAGAGTCTGGAACTTTGCCACGGTGGCGGCAACTGCCTCCTCACCCTGTGCAGGGTCGATGATGTAGACGACCTCGTAGTTGGCGGAAATCTTTGCCATACTTTTGCACCTCCTTTTGGACAAATGGCCCTCATTCTCAGATGAGAGCAAGGATATGCCCGCAAATATGCGAGCTTATTTATTATACCGGTTTTTTCAAGTCAGTCAAGTACTTTTTCCGATATTTTTTCAGTTTTTCCCCGCATTCAGCGGTTTTGCAGGTAATTCTGCAGGGCCTTGCTCTTTTCCAGGCGCCACAGCAGCAGCATGCCAAGGCCGTAGCAGGCCACGATCTCGCCGGCGCCCACGGTCAGGGCGTTGAAGGCGTAGGTGGGCCAGAAGGCTGCGGTGGTACCGGCCTGCTCGTAGGCCAGCACCAGACCCACCAGCACCATATTGGCCAGCACCGGCGGCAGCGGGGCCAGCCACTTCTTTTTACAGCGGGCGGTGAGCAGCGCGGCCAGCAGTGTAGCGGCGGAACCCACCACGATGTCCAGTACGCCGTAGGGGCTGAGCAGGTTGGCGATGAGGCAGCCCACGCCCAGGCCCCAGGCCGTCTCCGGCAGCAGGAAGGGCAGGACGCACAGCGCCTCGGAAAAGCGGCACTGGATGGGGCCGTAGGTGATGCCGAAGATGGAGCCGAAGATGCTCAGGACGGTATAGGCCGCGCCCACGATGGCGGCGCAGGTCAGTTGACGGGTGTGCAGTTTCACGAATCTGTTTCCTCCTTGGAATTCTCAAAAATATACCAATCGCCGGCGGCGGTGAAGCCCGCTGACTCCATGGTCTCGTCCAGCAGCGCCTGATCGCCGGATGCGCCGTCAGCGGCGGTGAGCGTCACCTGCACCGCGTTGTCCTGACGATCCACCACGGTGAGGTCCCAGCCCTGCTCCCGCAGGGCTTCGGCGGCGCTGGTCAGCGCGTCCTCCATGGAAAGCGGATCGGACAGGGTCAAGTCCCCGGCGGCGTTATCCTGATCGCCGGCGTCCTCCCGCAGCTTCTGCTGGGTGTTGTCTCCGGCGGCCCCGTTATCGTCCGCAGAGGCGTCGGGCATGCTCTGCATGGAGGGTTCAAGGTTGGCGCTGCCCGCCACGGTATCGTTACCGGCGCTCCCCGCGCCGGTAAGGCCGCCGCTGCGCACCAGCGGGATCAGCGCCGCGGCCACCGCCAGGCAGGCCGCCGCCGATACCAGCCACTTGCGGTAGGGCGCGGGGGGCTTCTTCTGCTGCGGCGTCCGGGCCACGCGGGCCATGACGCGATCCGTGAAACCGGCGGAGGGCAGCGCCTCCAATGCCAGTGCTTCGCGCAGCTCCTGATCCAGTTCATCAAACATCGGGGTCATTGCTGTCCCTCCTTTCCTGTGGGTTTGACGGACGCGGCGGTGGAAAGGTTCCCGCCGGACAGCAGCTCCTTCAGACGGGCCTTGGCCCGATTGATGCGGGATTTCACCGTGCCCTCGCTGATGTGCAGGGCGCGGGCGATCTCGCCGTAATCCAGCTCCTGCATATACCGCAGGAGCAGCACCTCACGATGCTCGTCGGTAAGCCGGTACAGGGCGGCGCGGACAGCGTTCCGGGTCTCGCTGCGCTCCGCCGTCTCCTGAGGCGTGTCGCCGCCGTCCGGCAGGTCCACGCCGTCCAAATCATCTGTGTCGCGGTGGCGCTTCTCCCGCCGCAGGCAGTCGATGGCGGCGTTGGTGGTCAGGCGGTACAGCCATGTGGAGAACCGGCTGTCGCCGCGGAAGCGGGGCAGGCCCCTCCATGCGGCCAGGAACGCCTCCTGCGCCGCGTCCTCCGCCAGCGCCGCATCGCCGCCGCACATACGCAGCGCCAGACGGTACACCGGCGCCTGATAGGTCTCCACCAGCTGGCGGAAGGCATCGCTGTCCCCCTGTCCGGCCCGGCGGATCAGGTCCTTTTCCTCTATCATCGCAAATCCCTCTTGACCCCCGCCGACACGCGGTAGACATCCTCCAGCGTGTCCATGCGGACGATCTGCTCCTTATAATAATTGGCGTGGCTCACGCCCTTGAGATACCAGCAAAGCTGCTTGCGGGCCTCCAGCACGGCGATGTGCTCGCCCTTATCCGCGGCGGCCAGTTCCACCTGACGCACCGCCGTGGCCCACCGCTCCGCCAGCGGCGGCAGGGGTGGGATGGGCTCCCCCTCCAGCGCGGCCCGGGCCTGTTGGAACAGCCACGGGTTTCCGAAGCAGCCGCGGCCGATCATGGCCATGTCGGCACCGGTGAACTCCAGGATGCGGACGGCGTCCTCCGGTGCAAACACGTCGCCGTTGGCGATGACCGGCACGGAGACAGCCTGCTTCACCTCACGGATGGTGGTCCAATCCGCCTGACCGGCGTACATCTGGGTGCGGGTGCGGCCATGGACGGCGATGGCGCTGACGCCCGCCTGCTCCAGCATTTTCGCCAGCTCCACGGCGTTGATGCTGCCCTTGTCCCAGCCGCGGCGCATCTTTACCGTCACCGGCACGGGGCTGGCCTTCACCACGGCCTCGGCGATGCGGGCGGCCTTCTCGGGGTCCTTCATCAGGGCGGAGCCGTCGCCGTTGGCCACCACCTTGCCCACAGGGCAGCCCATGTTGATGTCGATGACCGCCGCGCCGGACACCTCCGCCGCGATCTGAGCGGCCTCGGCCATGCAGCCAGCATCGCTGCCGAAGATCTGGGCGGCGGCAGGGCGCTCATTGTCCGCCAGCTTCAGAAGGCCGCGGCTCTTTTTATCCTGATAGCACAGGGCTTTGGCGCTGACCAGTTCGGTGCAGCTCATGTCAGCGCCCAGCTCGCGGCAGATCTGGCGGAAGGCCAGATCCGTGACGCCGGCCATGGGAGCCAGGTACAGTTTTCCGTTGACGGTGACGCTGCCGATCTTCATGGCGCACCTCCCTATGGCAGTTTGACAGGGTATTATAGCACAGAAAACCGCGGTTGACAATCCGATTTGGACGGCAATACGGCCCGGTCAAAAAAATGCGAAAAAGGTGTTGACATCCGAAAACGTTCTTGCTATAATAATCACGCTTGAGTTCCAAGACGAAAGCGCAGATGGCCAAGTAGTTCAGTTGGTTAGAACGCCAGCCTGTCACGCTGGAGGTCGAGGGTTCGAGCCCCTTCTTGGTCGCCACATTTGCTGCTGTAGCTCAGTAGGTAGAGCGCATCCTTGGTAAGGATGAGGTCGGCGGTTCGAATCCGCCCAGCAGCTCCAAAAAGCATCGAAAACTTCGGTTTTCGGTGCTTTTTTGTTGTAAAAATGCACTTTTAGGCGTGGGGCAAAATGCGGGTCAACCGCCTGACCCACACCGTGACCCACACGTGGGAAACATAGCCAGAACCTGCAGAGCCACCTGGCGGGAGCGTTGCTCTCCGCCCAGTGGCTCTATGTCTTCGTTTTGATACCTTTTTATTGTTTCCGGCAGCGCAAAATATGTGCCGATTTGCGTTGCCGCTTGGTATCTGCCGGGTCAATAGAACTTCATTGTAAATCATCCCGAAATGTGTTATCTTCTTCACGGAAATATACGTGCGAAATTTTGCATTCTTCACGCGAAAGGGATTTTTTTATGCACAAGATTCAATGCTGGTGCCGTACTAATGCTATGCTGGCCATTTCACTGCTGGCTGCGGCTGCAACGGCGTTCTTTGTTCCTCCCGACAGGGACTACTTAGGCTATTACGACCTCAAAACGCTTTCCTGTCTGTTTAGTGTTTTGGCGGTGGTAGGTGCTCTGCGAGACCTGCAGATCTTTTCTGCTCTTTCGCAGCGGATGGTGCGCACCTTTTCCACGGTTCGGGGCGTATGTACTGCACTGGTGGTCATCACCATGTTCGGGTCTATGCTTCTGACCAATGATACCGCCTTGCTGACATTTCTGCCGCTTGGCTGGTTTGTTCTTTCCTCTACCGGTCAGGAAAAGCACGCCGCACTCCTGTTCATTCTGCAAAACTGCGCCGCCAATCTCTGCGGAATGATCACGCCCTTCGGAAATCCGCAGAATCTTTATCTTTTCAGCTATTACGATCTTTCCGCAAAGATGTTCTTTTCGGCAATGCTGCCGCCCTTCATTCTGTCTACCGTTCTCATTCTCTTGTGCTGCCTGGCATTTCCCAAAGACCGGCTTTCCGTGCCGGAAGTGCAGGTCGCAGTAGACTCCCGCCAGGCTGCCGTCTATGGCGGGCTGTTCTGTTTAGCCGTTGCCATGGTGCTGCGGCTGGTACCCTATGTTCTTGGCCTGACTGTCATTGTCCTGGCACTCTGGTTTCTGGATCGGCACGCATTGAAAACCGTAGACTGGGGACTGCTGGCTACCTTCGCCGCTTTCTTCACCTTTTCCGGCAATCTTGCCCGGATGGAATCGGTCCGTGCGCTGTTCGCCCGCCTTTTGTCCCACGGAACAATGCTGATCTCCGCGCTCACCTGCCAGATCATCAGCAATGTCCCTGCCGCCATTCTGCTCAGTCGCTTCACGCAGGATGCCCGTGCGCTTCTGGTTGGCGTCAATGTGGGCGGTGCAGGGACGCTGGTGGCTTCTCTTGCGAGCCTCATTACGTTTCGGGAATATACGCGCCGTGTTCCCAATGGCGGAAAGAGTTTTCTTCTCCTGTTTTCCGGGATCAGCTTTGCATTTCTGGCGATTCTTTTGACTGTCATGTCCATTCCGATGTAATAAGCCGTTTCCAACAGAATGCGCTTTGGGAAATCTTACGCTGCTTTTTATTGTTTCCAGCAGCGCAAAATGCACAGTCTTCTTTGCGCCGTGACAGTCCCTGTCCACACTTTGTGCTATACTGGTTTTTACCACAACGGACAAGGAGGGCGTACAATGACAAAGGATTTTCTGTTACGGCTGACGGAGGAGCATTACGGCGCGGGGGCGTTCCCCGTCTACGGACGGTTGCTGGAGGAGCAGCGGCTGACGCGGGGCGGGCCGCTGCTGCCCATGTGGTACTGCACCGCGGCGCTGCGGCGGGCGTTCGGAGAGGACAGTGTGTTGGTGTTGGGCTGCATCAACGACTCACTGCTGGCGCACCTGCTGGGTGCGACGCCGGTGAACCCTCTGCCGCCCCACTATCACTGCCCCAACTGTCACCACCTGATCTTCAATGCCCACGCGGATGACGGATGGGACTTGCCCGACCTTGCCTGCCCCGAATGCGGCGCGCCGATGGCGGCGGACGGTCATAACCTGCGAAGCCGGTCGCTGATCGGCGAAAGCGTTGTGTCCCTGCAAGTGCCGCAGGAGCGGTTCGCACCGGTGTGCGCGTGGCTGCGGGACTACTGGGCGCAGCGGGACTGCCAAACCGATACCGAGCCGTACAGCGATGCGGAGGTCATGGGGCTGCGGCTCACGCTGCCGGAGGGCGTACAGGGCACGTTCGAGGTACGCGTCCTGTACCCCACCGACCGGCTCGACCCTCTGCCCACCGATGTGCCGCCGCTGCACACGGCGTACCGGCGCATCAAGGGCATGGGGCTGCGGTTGGCCTCCGGCGCATGGACAAGCGCGGAGCGGGACGCTGTGGAGCGGGGGCGCGTGGCGTTTGAGGACGTTCTCGCGTTCCGGGAGGATGTGTATGACCTGCTGCGGCAGCACACGCCGCCCAAACAGCGCAGGGAGAACGGCTTGCCGTGGGCAATCTCGGAGGACGTGCGCAAGGGTAAATACGCCACGCAGGGGATGCCGAAGCTGATCGAAAACTACCTGCGCAAGCAGCTGCGCGTACCGGCGTACTACATTGAGGCTATGCGGCACATCCGCTATCTGCCGCGCAAGGGCGATTGCGTGGCGAGGATGCTGTTCGAGGGAGAGAGGTGAATAGAGGGGGACGAAGGGAGGGAGCTTGAAGCTCCCTCCCTTTTTCAACTTAAGGAAATTTGTTCAAAGTCTTGTTCCGTAATGAGAGACAATATATGCCGGTCAGTGACTTCGTGATCTACGCAAAACACTCGCTTGGCGTGATTCATAACTAAGTCATCGTAGAGATTCCGTACCAGGCAACCGTTTGAAAAGTTTTCATCTTTCTCCTGCACTTGCGTATTTAGGACAGAGTGAATCTGCTGCAAAGCTGCTTCACTTAAGCTTATAGATATGACCAACAATGTACGCTGGGCCAGCGCAACACCGCAAGAAAAGGCATTCATCGAAGAGGTCACCCGCGTAACCTATGAGAGAGACAGGGCGCCGCGGCTCGGACTGCCTCTGTCAGAAGTCCGCCCTTCCTTTGCGTCATAAACGCTTTGACCCACACAGGGAAATGCGCGAAGAGAACACATGGAGCAAAGCGTTTCTGACCTCATCCTTTTTGCGGCGGAAACGCCCGCAAAGCCTTATATACCAACGGCTGGAGGGCATTTTATCACTTGGTAAGGATGAGGCCGGCGGTTCGAATCCGCCCAGCAGCTCCAAAAAAAGCATCGAAAACTTCGGTTTTCGGTGCTTTTTTGCTGCATCAGCAAAAACACGCTCTATGGTCTCTTTTCTCATGGCGCAGAGTTCCTTGTCATTTCCGCTGTCGAGTATAGCGCTGGTGGCGGCGATAAAAACGGCTGACCTCCTGCGGACGCTTGCGCATCTTTCCGGCGGCTGGTACAATAGGGGCAGAGAGTGAGGTGCATGAATATGAAGCTCTATTTCAAGCAGCGGATGTTTTCGTGGTTCGACAGCTACGACATTTACCATATGGACGAGAGCGGTGCGGTGGCTTTCACAGTGGAGGGCAAGCTGTCGTGGGGACACTGTCTGCATATCCTCGACCCTATGGGGCAGCACATCGCCACAGTACAGCAGCAGGTGTTCACCTTCCTTCCCAAGTTTGACCTGTACATTGGGGAGCAGTGCGTGGGCACCATCCGCAAAGAGTTCACGTTCCTGCGGCCGTCGTTCACGCTGGACTTCAACGGCTGGCGGGTAGAGGGCAGCTTCATGGAGTGGGACTACGCCATCGTGGACGCAGCGGGACAGCAGGTGGCCTCGGTCTCCAAGGAGTTGTTCCACTGGACGGACACCTACGTCATCGATGTGGCAGAGGAACAGAACGCCCTGTACGCGCTGATGGTGGTGCTTGCCATCGATGCGGAGAAGTGCTCACGGAACTGAGGGGGCTGGGCAGCGCTTGTTTATCCCGATGGCTTCTCTGTATTGTTCGTTCTGTGCATTAACCTAAATAATTTCAGGAAAAACAGGAAACGGTGCGAGCTTCATCACGCCGGAAGAATTCCAGCAGCGGTTAAGTGAATTACAAAGAGCAGGGAGCCGGTCGAATGACCGGCTCCCTGCTCTTTGTCTGCACCGATGCGGTTTTGCATCGGTTAACTGCCGCAGAGGGCGCAGAGCAGCAGATCGTTACCACCCTCAATGATGCAGATGCTGCAGCGGGATCATGCGTCAGGGAAAGCGTTTGTGGGGACGGCGGGTGCGAGAGGGTGGGAATCGCGTATATTTTTGTACTCGTTCAAAATTTAGTAAAAATTAAGTAAATTATGATTGAATCAAGCTGCATGTTTTGTTAAAATAGCACTGACGGGGAGACCCGAATACAAAATTGGAGGAAATCAAGATGAAGAAGTTCCTTGCAGCGGTCATGGCGGCCGTCATGCTGCTGTCACTGGCAGCCTGCGGTCAGAAGCCGGCCGCCTCTGATGGGGAGAACGAGAAGGTGAAGATCACCATCTGGTTTTCCAGTGATGCTATGGCTGTGAAGGAGGAGGCTGTGGCCCAGTTCAACGCCGCGCATGATGACATTGAGGTGGTGGCCAGCTTCCAGAGCACCGACGGCCTGAAGGATGCCCTGAAGGTGGCGGCGTCCTCTGACACCATGCCCACCTGCTGGCGCACCTACGGCGGCTCCATCGGCGGGTACTTTGTGGACAACGACCTGTGCTACGACCTGACCGACTACGCCGCAGCCAACGGCTGGGACAGCCATTTCACCAGCTCCGCCCTGAACCTCTGCCGCTACGACGGCAAGCTGTTCGGCTATCCCAACAGCTATAACGTCATCTCCATGTGGTATAGCAAGCCGATCTTTGAGCAGAACGGCATCGAGATCCCCACCACGTTCGAGGAGTTTGAAGCCGCCTGCGACAAGCTGGCGGCCAACGGTGTGACCCCCATCTCCACCGCCGCCCTGTACGGCTGGCACACCATGCGCCTGGTGGAGCTGCTGGTGGAGTACTACGCCGGTGCAGAGCTGCATGACCAGCTCAACGCCATGCAGGCCAGCTGGGACTGCCCCGAGGTCATCCAGGCCCTTACCAAGTATCAGGAGTGGAGTCAGAAGGGCTACTTCCCCGAGGGCTTCCTGACTGCCGATCCCGACACCACCCGCTACTCCGTGTTCAGCGGCAAGGCCGCCATGGACATTGACGGTCAGTGGTTCGACAGCTACATCATCGACGACGGCATGAACATGGACGACTTCGGCACCTTTGCATTCCCCGAGGCGCGTCTGTCCTCCTTCGTGGAGATGTTCCAGTTCGACAAGAACATCTCCGAGGCAGAGCTGAAGGCCGTCATGGAGTTCCTGGACTTCTACATGGGCGATGAGTTCGTGAACGAGCACAGCTCCGGCTACAATATGCCGCTGCCCGTGCAGGGCTCCAAGGCTCCCGCGGATCAGGTCCACATCGACGGCATCTTCGCTGTCAGCGATGAGGTGGGTTCCTTCACCGTCACCGACGAGGCCCTGCCTTCCGAAGTGATCGACACGCTGTTCAACGCGCAGTCCGCCATCGCCAACAACGAGATGACGCCGGCGGAAGGCGCCGCGGCCATTCAGGCCTCCATCGAGGCCTATCAGGCATCCTGAACATAACTGATGAAAGGGCCGGGCCTCTGCGGAGCGTCTCCGCGGATGTCCGGCCCTTCACCGGGAGGGACTATCATGAGTAAAGAACAAATCAAAGCAGCCCGACGAAAACAGGCGGGAAATTACGCCTTTCTGGCACCCGCCGCTATCATCTATCTGTCCGTTATTGTCATCCCCCTGATCTATTCTATCTACATCAGCTTCCACAAGTGGAACGGCGTGAAGGCCATGGAGCCGGTGGGCATTGCCAACTATATCCGCCTGTTCACCGAGGACGATGTGTTCAAGACGGCCTTCCGGAACAATCTGGTCTGGATATTGCTGTCGGTGGTGGTGGCCACCGCGCTGGCCCTGGCATTTGCGCTGGTGCTGGTCAAAAAGTTCCGCGGCAGAACGTTTTTCCGCGGTGTGTTCTACTTTCCCTGCGTGGTGGCGCCCATCGCGGTGGCCATCATCTGGCGCTGGATGTACAACGCCGACTTTGGCTTCATCAACTCCCTGATGGAGGCGCTGGGCATCGACTACGCCCAGACGTGGCTCTCCAACCCCAAGACCAGCCTGCTGGCCCTGTTCGCAGCGGCCCTGTGGCAGATGGTGGGCGAGCCCATGATCTTCTTCCTGGCCGGCCTGCAGGCGGTGCCCAGCGAGCTGTACGACGCGGCGCTGGTGGATGGCGCCACGCCGGCGCAGAAGTTCTTCTATGTGACGCTTCCCATGATAAAAGAGACATTCGTCATCGTGATCGCCACTCTCGTGATCAATGCTGTTCATGTATATGACATCGTGCAGGGCCTGACCAACGGCGGTCCCAACAACGCTACGCAGGTGCTGTCCACCTATATGTACACGCAGACATTCCGCTATAACAATCTGGGTTACGGCGCCGCCATCTCCATTGTGATGGTGCTGATGATGATGGTCATCGTGGTACCGTACATTATCGCCACCACAAAGGAGGACTGAGCATGCGCCATACGATAAAGCGAGTCGTGCTGTATGTGATCCTGATCGTGCTGGCGGTGATCTGGCTGTCGCCCATGATCTCCATCGTGGCCACGTCGTTGAAGTCCAAGCAGGACTTCTTCTCCAACCTCAGTCTTTTCCAGCTGCCGGAGACGCTGCACTGGGAGAATTTCAAAAACGCCTTCACCAAGGGAAATCTGTTCCACTACATGCGCAACGACCTGATGATCTGTCTCATCAAGGTGCCGCTGGGCATTTTCGTGGAGGCTCTGGCGGCCTACGCCCTGACACGGCTGAAGATCAGGCGGCCGCTGGCCATTTTCATCGTGTTCCTGCTGGGCATGATGCTGCCCATGCAGGTGGCACTGATCCCCCTGAACGTGGTGTACAACCGGCTGGGGCTCGTCAACACCTACGCCGGTCTGATCTTCGCCTATCTGGGCTTTGGCATCCCCACCGGCATCCTGATCCTGCGCGGCTTTATGCGGGGCATCCCCAAGGAGCTGGACGAGGCGGCCATCGTGGACGGATGCAGCAAGTGGCAGGTGTTCTGGCACATTATCCTGCCGGCCTCCAAGCCTGCCATTGCCACGCTGGTCATCACGGATACGCTGGCCACATGGAATGAGTACCTGCTGGGCAGCCTGCTCATCACGGACAACAGCCTGAAAAGCGTGCCGGCGGGCCTGATGACCTTTGTGGGCGAGCACGGCACGGACTACGGCTATCTGTGCGCCGGCGTGCTGATCTGCGTGCTGCCTATGCTGGCGGTATATCTCATTTTCCAGCGCTACTTTGTGGAAGGCATGGCGGGAGCCGTGAAAGGGTGAGTCATGATGAAGAAATATTTTTTTGAAGTACCTCCGCAGAAGCAGAAGCGGGTCATCGTCCACACGGATTTTCTCAATGAAGCGGACGACCCCTTCGCCGTGCTCCACGCGCTGCTGACGCCCTCCCTCTCGGTGGAGCGGCTCATCGCCGGACACTTTGACGCCTATCCCCAGGACTTCGCCAAGGGCACCACGGCGCAGGCCAGCTATGACGAGCTGCTGCACTTTCTGGCGGTGACGGGCCACGAGTCCTATCAGTCCCGCACCACCTGCGGCGCGGGATACGCGCTGCCGTCGGAGACGGAGCCGGTGCCCTCGGATGGCGCACGGGCCATCATTGACGAGGCCATGCGGGACGATCCCCGGCCGCTGTATATCCTGCTGCAGGGCGCCGTTACCGATCTGGCCAGCGCCATTCTCATGGAGCCCCGCATCTGCGGCCGCATGACGGCCGTCTGGGTGGGCGGCGGCGACTATCCCGAGGGCGGCGACGAATTCAATCTGTGGAACGACATCAACGGCGCCAACGTGCTGTTCCAGTCGGAGATGCCCCTGTGGCAGATCCCCAAGAGCACCTACAAGCAGCTGGCGGTGACGCTGGCGGAGCTGCAGTACAAGGTGCGGCCCTGCGGCGCGGCGGGCCGGTACCTTTTTGACCACATCGACGCCTACAACCGCAAAATGGGCTGTGAGGCCATCTGGCCCCATGGTGAGACGTGGGGTCTGGGGGACAACGCGGCCATCTCCGTCCTGCTGGAGGAGGAGGAAAAGATCAGCTACAACATGATACCCGCCCCCAGAGTGGAGGCGGGCAGTATGCGGTATCTGGCGGGCGGCGATGTCCGGCCGGTCCGCGTGTACCACCATGTGGACGCGCGGCAGACGCTGGAGGACTTCTTTGCCAAGCTGGCCATCTGCTGCGGCGGCCTCAGCTGAGACGCCGCACGGTGGAGCGCTTCACCAGCTCGGTGGATATCTCCACCTTTACCGGCGGCAGGATGGGGTCGGCGAACAGCCGCAGCAGCTGATGCATGGCCTGTGCGCCCAGAAAGCTCTTGGGTACGCAGGTGGTGGTCATAGGCGGCTCCAGCAGCTGGCAGGAGGGGATATCGTCGAAGCCCACCACGGACACATCGTCGGGGATACGATAGCCGTGCTCCTTCAGGGCGCGGATGCAGTCCAGCGCGATAATGTCGTTGTCGGCGAAGAAGCCGGTGGGCAGCGCGGGGTGCGTATCCAGTATGCGGGAGAACTCCCGATAGGCCACGCCCTGCACCGGCGTGACGCGGAATACGTAGGACATGTTCTTCTTGATCTCATTCTGGCGCAGGGCACGGAAGAAGCCGTCGGCCCGTTCCTCGAAGTTGCTGATGGCCCGGGCGGACTGGAGATAGCCGATGTTGCGGTGTCCCTCGGACACCAGATAGTTGGTGGCCAGGAACGCGCCGCGAGCGTTGTTGATGAGTACCGTAGTGAACGGCAGTTCATCGTAGTAGCTGTCCAGTACCACCAGCGGGACGTGGAGGCTCTGGAATGGGCGATAGTCCTCCAGAAACATCTCCGTGCCCAGCAGGATCACGCCGCTGCACCCGCTGTTGTTGATGAGCTCGATCTGCTCGGCGGCGGGGGCTACCTCGTTGAAGTAGAACAGCTGCAGCCGGTAGCCGGTATCGCGGCAGGTGGTCTCGATGCCCTCGATGACCTGGAAGAAGAAGGGCGTGTCGCCCACCACCTCGCCGTGCTTCTTGTAGACCACCAGATACACAGTACCCGGCGGCGGGGTCTTGATCTTGGAAAAGTCGTAGCCGCAGCGCTTCGCCTCACTGAGGACGAGATCCCGCGTCTCATCGCTGATACCGGGCTTGCGGTTCAGGACCATGGACACGGTGGCAGCGGACAGATGCAGCCGCTGGGCCAGTTCTTTCGCTGTGATACTCATATCGTGTACCTCATTTGTTCATGGTATTAGGATTATACTACCTGCGGCATCCTTTTGTCAAAAATATTCAGAAAAATTCATTAAAATCTTTTTAATTCATCCAAGTGAGAGAGGAGATACCCATGAAGCAAGTGACCTTGGGTTTTGTGCCGACGCGGCGAAACATTTTTTCCGCGCCGGCGGCAGTGGAGTATGCGGACCTGACGCGGAAGCGGCTGGAGCAGCTGGGCGTCCGCTTTGTGGACGTAACAGGCATCAATCCGGAGGGCCTTTTCTATGACGAGGCGGATCGGGCGGCAGTGAGCCGCCGCTTCCGCGAGGCCCATGTGGACGGCCTGCTCATCGCCCACTGCAATTTCGGCACAGAGTATGTCTGCGCCCGGCTTGCCAAGGAGCTGAACGTGCCGGTGCTGCTGTGGGGCCCGCGGGATGAGTGCCCCGATGAAAATGGTGTTCGCCTGCGGGACAGTCAGTGCGGTCTGTTCGCTACCGGCAAGGTGCTGCGCCGCTTCGGTGTGCCGTTCTCCTATCTGAGCAACTGCCGGCTGGAGGACCCCGCCTTTGAACAGGGACTGATGGCGTTTCTGGCGGTGTGCAATGTGGTACGCACCTTCCGGAACATCCGCATTCTGCAGATCGGGCCGCGGCCCTTTGACTTCTGGTCTACCATGTGCAACGAGGGTGAGCTGCTGGAGCGCTTCCATATCCAGCTGGCCCCCATTCCCCTGCCGGAGCTGAAGCAGGAGGTACAGCGTGCGCTGGCCGACGGTGATAACGTTCAGCAGGTGGTGGACTACTGCCATGCCCATATGAACATCTGCGTCACCGAGGAGGAGCTGCGTACCATCGCCGCCATGAAGGTGGCCATCCGGCGTCTGGCAGACCGCTACGGCTGCAGCGCCGCGGCCATCCAGTGCTGGAACGCCTTGCAGACGGAGCTGGGCGTCATGCCCTGTGCCGCCAACTCCCTGCTGAACGAGGAGGGCTTCCCCGTGGTGTGCGAGACGGACATCCACGGCGCCATTACGGCCCTGCTGGCAGAGGCTGCCTGTCTGGACGACACCCGCAGCTTCTTTGCGGACTGGACGGTGCGCCATCCCGAAAACGACAACGCCGAGCTTTTGCAGCACTGCGGCCCTTGGCCCATCTCCGTGGCCGACGAGAAGCCCAGCATCTGCTATCCGCTGGCATTCAGTTATCCCGGCGCCGTGGCAGCACGGGCGAAAAAGGGCAAGCTGACCATCTGCCGCTTCGACGGCGACAACGGCGAATACTCCCTGCTGCTGGGCAACGCACGGGGCGTGGACGGCCCCGCCACCAAGGGCACCTACATGTGGGTGGAGGTAGACAACTGGCCCCGGCTGGAGGAGAAGATCGTCAAGGGCCCCTATATCCACCACTGTGTGGGCGTCCACAAGGACGTGGTGCCGGTGCTGTATGAAGCCTGCCGGTATATGGGGATCCGCTGCGACCTGTACGACCCCATCGAGGAGCAGGTAAAGGCTTACCTGAGAGGTGAATGACCATGCTGACACAAGCGGAAAAAGCGGCGCTGGAGCAGCGGAGCATCCTGCTGCGGCGGCACATACTGGAGCTGGTGCGGGCGGCAAAGGCCGGCCACATCGGCGGCGACATGAGCGTGGTGGACATTCTGCACATCCTGTATTTCCGGGAGATGCGGGTCTCCCCCGCCCAGAGCGGTGACCCCCTGCGGGATCGAATGATCCTCAGCAAGGGACACTGCATGGAGGCGTACTACGCCGTGCTGTGTGAACGCGGGTTCCTGGACTATCGGGACGTGCTGCAGGGCATCGGCACCTTCGGTACCCCCTATATCGGCCATCCCAACTGCCATCTCAACGGCGTGGAGGTCAACAGCGGCTCTCTGGGCCACGGCCTGCCGGTGGGCGTAGGCATGGCGCTGGCGGCGAAAATGGACGATTCCCCCAGCCGCACCTACGTGGTGACAGGCGACGGCGAGTGGGAGGAGGGCAGCAACTGGGAGGCGGCCATGGCGGCAGCCCAGTACGGACTGGACAACCTGTGCCTCGTCATCGACCGAAACCGCTTACAGATCAGCGGTACCACGGAGCAGGTCATGGCTCACGAGAACATGGCGGAGCGGCTGAGCAGCTTCGGCTGGCACACCGTGACCTGCCGCGGCAATGACTATGAAAGTCTGGCGGCCGCCTTTGACGAGGCCCGCGGCACCCGCGGCCGGCCCACGGCCATCCTGGCCCAGACGGTAAAGGGCTGCGGCATATCCTTTATGGAAGATCAGGTGGGCTGGCATCACCGCGTGCCCACAGAAGATGAATATCAGCAGGCGATGCAGGAACTGGAGGTGAAGGCACATGGCTTCTGCCAATAAGCAGGTGATCTGTGAGGAACTGATGAGGCTGGCAGCGCAGGATCGGGACGTTCTGGTGCTGTGCAGCGACTCCCGCGGCTCCGGCTCCATGACGGACTTTGCCAAGACCTTCCCCCGCCAGTTCGTGGAGGTGGGCATCGCGGAGCAGGATCTGGTGGGCATTGCCGCAGGTCTTGCCAAGTGCGGGAAAAAGCCCTATGTGGTGGCGCCGGGCAGCTTTCTGGCCTGCCGCAGTCTGGAGCAGATCAAGGTAGACGTGGCGTATTCCGGCGCCAACGTGAAGCTCATCGGCATCAGCAGCGGCATCAGTTATGGTCCGCTGGGCATGAGCCACCATTCGGCGCAGGACGTAGCCTGTGTGGCGTCCCTGCCCGGGATAGAGGTCTACGTCCCCTCCGACGCCCAGCAGACCCGCCGCGTCATCCGCCGTGTCTGCCAAAGTACGGCGCCCGCCTATATCAAGGTAGGCCGCAGTGCGGTAGAGGACATCTATACGCCGCAGGATGAGCTGTCCGGCATGACGCCCCACGGTACGCCGCCCACCGGCGTGCTGCTGGTTGCCTGCGGCGAGGTAACACAGGGTGCGGTACAGGCGCTGCGCCGGCTGCGGGAGGCGGGCTATTCCGCCGCCCTGCTGGATACGGTGTCCCTGAAGCCCTTTGACCAGGAGACGCTGCTGCGGTACGCCGCCGCAGCCCGCGTGGTGGTGACGGTGGAGGAGCATGCGGCATGGGGCGGTCTGTACGCCGCCGTCAGCAGTGTGCTGTCGGCCCGCATGCCCCGCCGGGTGGTGGGGCTGACCCTGCCGGATGCGCCGGTACCCGCCGGCAGCAGCGCGGAGGTGTTCCGTTTCCTCGGTCTGGACGCGGACGGCATCTTTGAGACGGCCCGCCGGGCGCTGGAGGAGTGAGCCGTATGCGGTACATTCTGGGTATCGACCAGAGCACACAGGGCACCAAGGCCGCGCTGTTCGACGAGACGGGGCGTGTGGCGGCGGAAGGCCGCCGTAAGCACCGGCAGATCATCACCGCTGAGGGCTACATCGAGCACGATCCGGCGGAGATCATGACCCAAACCGCTGCCGCGGTACGGGATGCGCTGGAGAGCGGCGGTATCGCGCCGGGCAGTGTACTGGCCATCGGCCTGTGCGACCAGCGTGAGACCGTGGCGGCATGGGACCGCCGGACAGGAAAGCCCCTGACCAACGCAGTGGTGTGGCAGTGCGGACGGGCGCAGGCGCTATGCCGCGCCATAGCGGAACCGGATGCCGCCTATGTCCGGCAGACCACCGGTCTGCCGCTGTCGCCCTACTTCAGCGCCGCCAAAATGGCGTGGCTGCTGCGGCACTGCCCTGCGGTGCAGGAGGCCGCCCAACGGGGCACACTGTGCCTGGGCACGGTGGATGCGTGGCTGCTGTTCTGCCTGACGGAGGGCCGCACCTTCGCCACGGACGTGTCCAACGCCTCCCGCACCCAGCTGATGGACCTGCTCCATACCCGCTGGGACCCGCGGCTGCTGGCGCTGTTCGGCATCCCGCCGGAGGCGCTGCCGGAGATCCGGTGCAGCGACGACCTGTTCGGCACCACTACGCTGGGCGGGCTGTTCCCCCAGGACGTGCCCATCCGTGCCGTGATGGGGGATTCCCATGCGGCGCTGTACGGCGCGGGCTGCGGCCGCGAGGGTATGGCCAAGGCCACCTATGGCACCGGCAGCTCGGTGATGCTTTTCACCGGACGGCAGCCTGTGGTCAGCCGCCACGGGCTGGCGGCCACTGTGGCGTGGGGACGGAACGGGCAGACATATTACGGACTGGAGGGCAATATCAACTATGCCGGCGCCGTCATCGAATGGCTCATCCATCGGGCGGGCCTTCTTACCTCCGCCGATGAGGCGGAGGCACTGGCCCTGCAGGCCGCCCCGGCGGACAGCACCGTGTTCGTCCCGGCCTTCACGGGACTGGGCGCGCCCCACTGGGCGCCGGAGATGCGGGCGGCCATTGTGGGCATGGGCAGCACCACCGGCCGGGCGGAGATCGTCAGAGCGGCCGTGGACAGCATCGCCTATCAGGTGACGGACGTGCTGCGGGCGATGGCAGAGGATGTGGGACAGCCTGTTGCCCAGCTGTTCTGCGACGGCGGCGCCGTCCGGAACCGCTATCTGATGCAGCGTCAGAGCGAGCTGCTGCGATCGGTCATCCGCGTGGCGGAAAATCAGGACGGCTCCTGCGCGGGAGCTGCCAAAATGGCAGGTGAGGCGGCGGGCCTCTATGGCGGCGATACCGTGTTCGGCGCGTGGCAGCGGGAGTACCGCCCGCAGCAAAGCGCCGCATGGGCAGAAGCCGAGTATGGCCGCTGGCAAAGTGCGGTCAAGCAGATAAAAGGATAAGGAGTAACGATCATGCTGAAATTTGATGAAAAAAAGCTTGTAGACAGGATCAACGGCGCACTGAAGCTGCGTCCGCAGGTGGAGGAGATCGTAGACCGTCTGTGGGACAGCGGTCTGCGGAACATCTGCTTCATGGGTATCGGCGGCACCTACGCCTCCGCGCTGGACGCCGTCACCGCCATGCTGGAGAGCACAGAGCAGGAGGTATACAGCGTCAACGCCGCCGAGTACAACACCACCGGCCATCACCGTCTGGGGAAAGGCACGCTGGTGGTGATCTCTTCCGTGACCGGCAGCACAGTGGAGATGATCGATGCCGTCAACAGGCTCCATGAGGCCGGCGCCTATGTGCTGGGCTTCATCGACAACGCCGAAGCGCCGCTGGCCAAGCTGGCAGATACCTGCATCACCTTCGCCGGTGAGGAGCAGATGAAGTTCAGCATGGTGGTGGACCGCCTGCTGTGGCACGAGGGCAAGTTCGCCGACTACGATCGGTTCTACGGCCAGATGGAGCAGTATCTGGCGGAGGATCTGGTGGCTGTGGAGAAGCAGGCCGACGCCTTCGGGCGGGCCTTCGCCGAGAAGCATGTGGACGATCCCCTGCACTACTACGTAGGTGCGGGCGCGCTGTTCGGCATCACCTACTCCTACGCCATGTGCTACTGCGAGGAGATGCACTGGCTGCGCACCAAGTCCATCCACTCCGCCGAGTTCTTCCACGGCATGCTGGAGATCGTGGAGCGTGACACGCCGGTGACGGTCATCATCGGCGAGGACAGCCAGCGCTGCCTGGGCCAGCGGGTGCGGAATTTCCTGCCCCGCATCTGCGGCAACTATGAGATCATCGACACCAAGGATTATCCCATGCCCGGCTTCGACGAAGCCTTCCGCGGCCGCCTTCAGAACGCCATCTTCCACCGCGTCATCAACCGCATGGACATGCATCTGGAGCAGATCTCCTGCCATCCCATGGAGATCCGCCGCTACTACCACCGGCTGGACTATTGATCCGGCAGTATGAACAGACAGCCGTTTCTGGTCGCCGTTGGCGACAACTGCGTGGACTACTATGTGCAGACGCGGACAGGCTATCCCGGCGGAAATCCCGTCAACGTGTCGGTGTATTTCACGCGGCTGGGCGGCCGAGCCGCCTATATCGGCGCGGTGGGCACGGATGAGGGCGGTGCGCTGATCTGCGACGGTCTGCGCCGGAAAAACGTGGACATCTCCCACATCCATACGGTTCAGGGCCGCACCGCCGTCACCCGCGTAGCGCTGCGGGACGGCGACCGGGTATTTCTGGACTACAACGAGGGCGTCATGGCGGACTTCACGCTGACGGAGGCGGACATGGACTTCCTCTGCACGGCAGACATGGTGGTGGGCGGCATCTCCGGTCACGGGGAGCGGTACTTCCCCCGCATCCACAGCGATGGCATTCCCACGGCCTTCGACTTCTCTGACGAGTATGACGATCCGGCCGCGGCAGTCATTTTCCCCTGCGTGGAGGTAGCCTTCTTCTCCTACGACGGCAGCGATGCGGCGGGCTTCCTCCGACGGATGCGGGAGCGGGGCCCGGCGGTCTGCGTTGCCACGCTGGGAGCCGACGGCAGCATGGCCTACGACGGGCAGCACTTCTACCGGCAGGGCATCGTGCCCTGTCAGGTGGTGGACACCATGGGCGCGGGAGACAGCTTCATCGCCGGATTCCTCCACAGCCGGCTGTCCGGCGCAGACATTCCCGCCTGCATGGCCGCCGGCGCCCAGTCCAGCGCCGTCACTCTGGCTTACAGGGGCGCATGGTGACAAAAAGCAGCCGCGAACATGCCATTTTACCGCTTCCGCCCGCGCAAAATGTGACCATTCTCCCTGCCATTGAGAATTGACCCGCACGCAGAGCTGCGCGGAAAGTGCCGATGGCATCTGCACTGTTCCCGCCGCGGCGGACAACACCGTGGTGGCCGTATCTGCCGACCACATGGGCGAGGGCGGCGGAGGAGCTGTTCCGGCGTGCCGGTCTGCCGGGGCGGATGATCCCTGTCCCCTCTCAGATCGCGGCGGGCTGCGGTCTGGCGTGGAAGGCGCTGCCGCAGGAGCGGGACGCGCTCTGCACCGCATTGGACACAGCAGCCGTCGGTCATAGCGGACGTGCTTTATGCCGACTACGGTATTGCCAACCGCCCCGGCGCACACTGTGCGCCCCGTCTGCACGAAGCCCTCGGCACGGTGCGGCAGGGCGCGGTGCGGTTCAGCTTCTCCGTGTTCAACTCGGAGGACGAGGCGGACATGGCCATTCAGGCGGTAAAGGAACTGGCACAGAGCAAATAGGGAAAAGGCATCCCCGGCCGGGGATGCCTTTTCCCTACTCCTGCCGCCCCCGCTCCGTCACAACAGCGGGGACGCGGATGTCGTGTGTTTCCTGCGGAATATCCGGACACAAAAGCCTTTCCCGGCACAGCAGCAGCGCGTCGCCGGTATACCGGGCCAGAAATCGGTCGTAGTAACCGCCGCCGCGCCCAAGCCGGCGGCCATCCGCAGCCGCGCCTGCGCAGGGGATGATGGCCAGATCGACGCATTCCGGCGGTACTGCCGGCGCATTATCCGGCGGCTCCGAAATGCCGTAAGCGCCGGGGCGAAGCACGGCCAAGTCAGGCACCTCACGACATTCCATGACGCCGGGAGAGGTACACAGCGGCACGCACAGCCGTTTACCATCCGCCAATATCTGCTCCAGCAACGGCCGCGTGTCGATCTCATCGGCCCGTCCCACAAAGGCAAATACCGTGCGGGCGAGGCGGTATTCCTGCGTATTCAGTACATGGTGAAGAATGGCGCTGTCGGACAAACGTTTTTCCTCCGGCATCATAGTCCGCTCTGCCGCTGCCAGCTCCCGGCGCAGCGCCGCCTTTTGCTGCTGTATCGTATCCATGAATACCTCCTGCACAGCAGGCAGAGAAGCGCGGTGCGCTCCTCTGCCTGCTGTGTTACGCCAATTTGGACGCTAAATTCTCCATAGCCTCGCCCAGTGCCTCCTCGAAGGAGGGGTGAGGACGCATGACGGTCAATAGCTGCTCCACCGTCAGGCGGTTCACCATGGCGGTGCTCAGCTGGGAGATCATGTCGCTGGCGTGCTGGCACATAAGCTGCGCGCCGATAAGCTCGTGCGTGTCCGTGCGCGCCACCAGCTTCATGAAGCAGCGCCCCGGGTCTTCTATGATGGTGCGGGCGTTGCTGAACAGGGTACACTTGCCGGACACGGCGGGAATGCCCTGCTCCCTGGCCTCGGCCTCGGCGAGCCCCACTGCGGCGATTTCCGGGGCACTGTAAATGCAGCTGGGGATCACGTTCAGATCGATGCTGCCCTTACCGCCGCACATCCGCTCCACGCAGTCCGTGCCCTGCGCCGCAGCCACATGGGCCAGCTGCACAGCGGCGGATGCGTCGCCGATGGCGTACACGCCGGGGATGCTGGTCTGATAGCTTTCGTCCACCAGCAGCCGTTTCCCGTTCAGCGCCGGGGTCAGCCCCGCGGCAAACAGGCCGTCGAAATACGCCCGGCGGCCAATGGCGCACAGCACCTTCTCGCCGGTGACGGTCAGCTCCTTGCCCTTCTGCTCCAAATGGACGCAAAGCCCGTCCGCCGCCTGCTCCACAGACTGCACCATGGCGGAGGTCAGCACCTCCACGCCCTGCTTTTTCAGGATCTGCGCCAGATTCTGTCCCAGCTCACGATCCAGCTGGGGCAGCAGATTGGCCATGCCCTCCACCAGCGTTACCTGACAGCCAAGATGACTGTAAAACGTGGCGAATTCCACACCGATAACGCCGCCGCCGATGATGACGATGGACTGATACGGCGTGTCTGTGCCCTCCAGCAGCTCGTCGGAGGTCATAACGCTGGGCAGTTCCAGTCCGGGAATGGGCGGTCGGACGTTCACCGAGCCGGTGGCGGCCAGGATGCGTTCCGCGGTATACCGTGTCACGGCGCCGTCCGCGCCGGTGACATCCACCTGACCGGGAGCGGCGATCTGCGCCGTACCCTCGATGACGTCCACCTTTGCGCCCTTCAGCAGCGCGTGGATGCCGGAGCGCAGCTTCTCGCTGACGCTGCGCTTGAAAGCGAACATCTCGCCGATGTCGTAGGAAAGGCTGCCGTGAACGCCCACACCCGCGCCGTTCACGGCGTCGTAGTAGACCTGAGAGGCGTGAAGCAGCGTCTTGGTAGGGATGCAGCCCCGGTTCAGGCAGGTGCCGCCCACCTCCCGGCGCTCCACGATGGCGGTATGCAGTCCCAGCTTGGCGGCGCGCAGCGCGGCGGTGTACCCGCCGGGGCCCGCGCCGATGACGATCAGCTGATAGTCAGACATAGGAGTTCCTCCTGTGTTTTCAGATGTTTTGTGCGCGGATAAGGCGGCACAGGTCGTCTCTGATCTCCTCCGGCACCGCCGCGCCCTCTAAGGCGCGGCACAGAGCCCCGGCGGAGAACGCACAGCCGTCGAGAGCGCCCTCCAGCACGGCGGACAAGCCCACATCCATGGCGTCGGTATACACCGCCGCATCGCGGCAGGCGCCGCGCTCCACCCGCAGGTGCAGGCTCACCTCGCCCCAGGGGAACTTATCCCCGCAGGCAAAGTCCAGCGGCGCACTGCGGCCGTAGACCCAATCCCGGCTGCTGAACTGCGCATACAGCGCGTCCAGCGCATTATGGTCGAAGTTCTGTTCTTGCAGGGGCGCAGCCGTCAGGCCGCAGACCTGCTCAAATGCCCGGTTCATGGCCTCCGCCATCTTTTCAATGGTCAGACCGGGGCACAGCTCCCGCAGGTTCACCACGCGGGAACGCACAGAATCCACGCCCTTGCTGGCGATCTTGGCGGTGGAGGGGCTGAGATACCGCCCCATCTTCGTCATGTCGGCATCCACCAGCAGCGTGCCGTTGTGGAATGCCCTGCCATTGTGGGCGTAAAAGGAGTTGCCGGAGAACTTCCGCCCCTCGGCCAGCAGATCGTTGCGCCCGGACAACTCCGCTCTGAGTCCCAGCAGGCGGCAGGCCGTGAGAATGACCTGCTGCTGCCGGTGGAGATCGTAGTTTTCCTCTGTGACGCTGAAGGTGAAGTTCAGGTTGCCCAAATCGTGGAACACCGCGCCGCCGCCGGAGAGCCGCCGCGCCAGCACACCGCCCTCCTGCTCCAGAAGGCCGGTGCGGCACTCCTTCCAGGCGTTCTGGTTGCGGCCAATGACCACCGTATTCTGATTCTGCCATAGGTAGAGAACGCAGGCGTCCTCCGGCACAGTCTCCGTGAGATACCGCTCCAGCGCCAGATTGCGATAAGGGTCTGTGCCGCTGCCGGAGCAGGTGAAAAGTCTCCGTATCATGCGTTTCTCCAGCGCAGCACGGGCCTGCGCGCCGCCTGTACCTCGTCGGGCCGTCCAATGGGCATATTGTGGGGCGCGGCGTGCATGGACTCCGCATCCTCAAAGGCCTTGTGATACAGCTTGCGCAGCACCTCCGCCGCGTGATCCAGTGTCTCGGGGCCCTCCGTTTCCGTGGGTTCCAGCATCAGCGCCTCGTGGACGATCAGCGGGAAGTACATGGTGGGCGGATGGATGCCCTCGTCGATAAGGGATTTGGCCACATCCAGTGCGGATACGCCCGTTTCCTTCTTCAGGCCGCTGAGATCCAGCACGAACTCGTGCATACACAGCCGGTCATAGGCCGGGGTATACGTCCCCTTCAGCTTTGCCAGCAGATAGTTGGCGTTCAGCACGGCGTTCTCCGCCGCCTCTGGGATGCCCTCTCTGCCCAATGCCAGCAGGTAGGCCAGTGCCCGCACCACCACCAGGAAGTTGCCCTGGAAGCTGCGTACCTGGATATGTCCCGGCTCCTCCGCCAGCGCGCTGTGGGGCAGGTATTCCTTCAGAAATGCCTTGCAGCCCACCGCGCCCGCGCCGGGACCGCCGCCGCCGTGAGGAGTGGCGAAGGTCTTGTGCAGGTTCATGTGGATGCAGTCAAAGCCCATGTCGCCGGGGCGCACCACGCCCATGACGGCGTTGAGGTTGGCGCCGTCATAATAGCACAGGCCGCCGGCCTCGTGGACAAGGCGCGTGATCTCCAGAATGTTCTTGTCGAATATGCCCACGGTGTTGGGATTGGTGAGCATCAGCCCTGCGGTGTCCTCGCCCAGCGCGGCACGGAGGGCGTCCAGATCCACGCAGCCGTCCTCGCCGGAGGCGATGTTCACCACATCGTAGCCGCACATGGCGGCGGTGGCAGGGTTGGTGCCGTGGGCGCTGTCGGGTACGATGATCTTCGTGCGTTTTTTGTCGCCCCGCGCATCGTGGTACTGCTTGATGAGCAGCACGCCGGTGAACTCACCGTGTGCGCCGGCGGCGGGCTGGAAGGTCATGGCGTTCATGCCCGTGATCTCGCAGAGGTACTGCGCCGCCGTGTCCAGCACCTGCCGCATGCCCCGTCGATCCTCCGCCGGGGACAGGGGGTGTACGCCCGTGAAGCCGGGCAGCGCCGCCATCTCCTCGTCGATGCGGGGATTGTACTTCATGGTACAGGAGCCCAGAGGATAGAAGCCGCAGTTCACGCCGTGTACCTGCTTGCAAAGCTCCGTATAGTGGCGGGAGATGTCTGTTTCGCTCATCTCCGGCAGGGTGGGCTTCGTCTCCCGCCGCAGGGATGCGGGCAGGGAAACGCTCTCCACATCGCAGGCGGGCAGAATGGTGCAGCGGCGTCCGGGGACGCTCTTTTCAAAGATCAGCTTCATTTTGCCAGCACCTCCTTTACGATGGAAACGGCCTTGTCCAGCTGGGCGCGGGAGACCTTCTCCGTGGCGCACCACAGCACGCCGTCTTCACCGATGGGCAGGCCGCCCAGAATATCGCCCTCCGCCAGCGCGGCCAGTACGTTTTCCCGCTCCGGCAGACGGGTGACGAACTCGTGGAAGAACGGCCCGTCATACACCAGCTCCACGCCGTCGACGGCGCACAGCGCCCCGGCCAGATAGTGGGCCTTGGCCATGGACTGCTCCGCCGCCTGTGCCATGCCGTCCGGCCCCATGGCGGCCATATACAGTCCCGCCGTCAGGGCGCACAGCGCCTCGTTGGAGCAGATGTTGCTGCTGGCCTTCTCCCGGCGGATGTGCTGCTCCCTGGCCTGCAGGCTCAGCACATAGGCGCGGCGTCCCTGAGCGTCTGCCGTCTCGCCTACGATACGGCCGGGCAGCTTGCGCATCAGCTTATCCGTAGTGGCCATGTAGCCCAGATACGGGCCGCCGCAGCCCAGAGGCAGGCCCAGGGGCTGTCCCTCGCCTACGGCGATGTCTGCCCCACAGTCCCGAGGCGTTTTCATAACAGCCAGCGCGATGGGGTTGCAGCCCATGATGTACAGCGCGCCGGCTTCGTGGGTCAGCGCACCCAGCGCTGCCGCGTCCTCCAGCTGGCCGAAGAAGTTGGGCTGCTGCACATAAAAGCTGGCCACATCCGCTGTCAGCATCTCACGCAGGGCGTCCATATCGGTCTTGCCGTCCCTGGTGGGTACGATCCGCAGCTCATCGCCCGTACCGTAGCAGTAGGTATAGACGGTGTTGATGGTGTCGGGGTGCGCCGCACTGGAGATCAGCGTCACCCTGCGCTTGCGGTCGCGGCACATGGCGGCGGCTTCCGCCGCGGCGGTGGCGCCGTCGTATACGGAGGCATTGGACACGTCCATCCCCGTCAGCTCGCAGATCATGGTCTGGTACTCGAAAATAGACTGCAGAAGGCCCTGACTCATCTCCGCCTGATAGGGGGTATACGCCGTCAGGAACTCCTCCTTGGCGGGAATATATTTCACGATGGAGGGGATGTAGTGGTCATAGGCACCCGCGCCCCGGAGGACCGTGCCGTATACGCGGTTCTCCGCCGCCATAGCGGTCATGGTGCGGCTGACCTCCAGCTCACTCATCCCGGCAGGGATATGCAGCGGCTCGGTGAGGAGCATCTGCTCCGGCACGTCCCGGAACAGGTCGCGGGTGCTGCTCACACCCACGGCACGGAGCATTTCCTCCCGCTGCGTCCCGGTAGAGGGAACGTAGCTGCCCATCGCTCAGCCCTCCTCGGTGCAGAAGGCTTCGTAAGCGGCGGCGTCCAGCAGCTCCTCGCTGCCCTCCACGTTCTCCACCTTGATGAGCCATGCGCCGTAGGGATCGCTGTTCAGCTTCTCCGGCGCGTCCAGCAGCTCCTCGTTGACGGCGCACACCGTGCCGGTGACGGGGGACACCAGATCGGACACGGCCTTCACGGACTCCACGTCGCCAAAGGCATCGCCGGCGGTGACACCGTCGCCCTCAGCGGGCAGGTTCACAAACACCACGTCGCCCAGCGCGTTCTGCGCGAAATCGGAGATACCCACGACGGTGACGCCGTCCTCCACCTTCACCCACTCATGGGATTTGGAATACTGCAGTTCAACAGGATACAACATGATACTTTACCTCCATCAAAATATAAGTCGGGCCGTATTTTTTCCTGCCCCGCTCCGTCAGGGGCGGGGTATATTTCCGTTATGGCTCGCGAGGCAGACGCCTTACACCAGCTTGGCGGCCAGCTGCTCCAGCGCCTCGTCGATCTCGGCATCATCGAAGCAGTAACGCATCTCCAGATGCTCGCTCCGCAGCTTCTTTACGTCCTCCTTCACATCCTTGCCCCGAAGGATGCAGTCCGCCATCAGCCCGGCCAGCCTGTCAAAGTCCGCCGCCTCAAAGCCGAAGCGGGTCATCTCGCTGACGCCCATACGCAGCGCGCCGGAGGCGGTGAAGCCCTCCTCGTCGGGGGTGGCCTGATAGTTCACCACGATGTTGTTCCGCTCCAGCCGCTCGGCGATGTCCGGGCCCTCGCCGTAGCCCACGGACACGATGACCTGGTGGGTCTCGGTGTAGCCGATGGCCGGGTCGCCGGCCACGTCCAGGCCGTGGGCCTTCAGGCTGCGGGCGAAGGACTTGGCATTGTCGATGACCGCCTTCTGATACACGTCACGGAACTGGTTCATCTCGTAGGCGGCCATCAGCATGCCCAGTTGGGTACCCAGATGGTGATTGGACACGCTGCCGGGGAACGTTCGGCTCTCGATGGTCTTCCACAGGCCGTACTTCAGGTCATCCTCCTGATAGTTCACGCCGATGACGCCGCGCTGGGGGCCGAAGAACGTCTTATGGGTGGAGCCGGTGACGATCTCTGCTCCCTCGGCAAAGGGATTCTGGAAATGGTCGCCAATGAGTCCCAGCACATGCGCCATGTCGTACATGATGGTGGTGTGGATGTTCTGCTCATCCACGAACTTCCGGATCTCGGACACCGGCTCCTTGTGCAGCACCATGCTCTTGCCGAATACGATCAGCTCCGGACGGTAGCGGTCGAGGAGCCTCTTCGTCTCCTCCACATCCATCTTGTAGGGGTTGTCGGCGCAGACGGGGAAGTTCACCACGGCGGGCTTCTCCGTCACCGGGTCGATGGCGATATAGTCGTGGAGCGCACCCATGGGCTGGGCGGACAGATGGCCGCCCTTAATGATGTGATTGTTCATCACGTAGCCCAGACGTTTGGCCTCGGATTTGCGGTCAACGCGGTTCTTCCAGTCCATCAGCGCGGAGAACACCGCCATATTGGACATCTGACCGCTGAGGGTACGCGTTTCCACCTCGGTGCAGCCGAAGTAGGCACGCATCTCCTCCACCAGCAGCCGCTCCACCTCGTCGATGAATTTCGTACCCTGGTAATAGAATACCTCCTTGTCGTAGAAGGCCAGCACCTTCTTGTGCTCGGCGTACCGGCAGGCAGGGTCGCTGCCGCTGAGCAGCCGCACGGCGCGGCTGGGGGTGTTCTCGGAGGGGATGAGGTTCACGCACTGCTCCTGCCGCCACTGGTGGTTCTCCAGTGCTTTTTTCAGCAGCTCCAGCGCCTTGGGTGCGCGATCGCCGCCGCCCACGCCGTGTGCGTCCTCCTCCACACCGTACAGCAGCGGGCGGGCAAAGGGAGGTGCGCCCACGCTCATGTGGCGGGCGGGGATGACGGCCTTCAGCCGCTTGCCCCGGACATCCACCTCCACGGTGTCGTCCTCCAGAATGTCGTTGTCGATATAGCACAGGCCGATGGCGCGCTTGCCGCTGGCCTCCAGAATGACGGTGGACAGGCCCTCACCCTCGGTCTTGAAGTAGGGCACCATGGTGCCGCTGGTGACCCATCCCACCAGCTTGCCGCCCTGATAGATCTCCATGCCCGCCCGCATGACGCCGCGATCCAGCAGCGCGATGGGGGCGATTTTCCGGGGCAGGCCGGACATATCGGAGAAGTCGCGATCCATGTACTTTACAAAGCAGCTATGCTGCTTTTCCAGCGCGGCACGTCCGATGTAATCACCCTTCTGCTCGGAGAAGCTGACGGCGAACTTGGCCAACGGCACGGCAAAGACGGGGATCTCGCTGCCGTCGGGAGCAGTGCCCATCTCATGACCGTACAGAGGCAGAGAAGCCTCCATGCGCAGCGTGTCCCGGGCGCCCAGACCGGCGGGACGTGCGCCCAGCTCCACCAGACGGTTCCACAGCCACTCCGCGTCCTCGCTGTGGACATAGACCTCGTAGCCCAGAGGTTCGCCGGTGTAGCCGGTCTTGGCGACGTGGGCGTAATGGCCCTCCAGCGATACTGAGCCCAGCGCGTTCTTCATAGGCTCTGTCAGCTGTGCGCCGCCGTTGAGCGCCGTCAGCATTTCCTTGCTCTTAGGCCCCTGCACGGCGATGGCCGCCCAGCCCTTCGATATGTCGGTGATGGTGCAGTCAAAGCCCTCCAAAGCCTTTCGCAGATGCACCAGGTCTTTTTCTGTATTGGCGGCGTTCACCACCAGCAGATAGTTGTCCTCCTCGAACATGTACAGGTACGCATCGTCCACAGCGCCGCCGTTCTCGTTGGGAATGATGCAGTACTGCGCCAGATTCACGTCCAGCGCCGCCACGTTGCTGGTCAGCACGTGCTGCAGGAATTCCCTGCGATCCGGCCCTTCGATCAGCAGACGGCCCATGTGGGACACATCAAACAGGCTGCATACCTGCCGGGTGTAGAGGTGCTCGGCAATAATGCCGCCGGGGTACTGGATGGGCATTTCCCATCCGCCGAAGTCCACCATTTCCGCGCCGGCGGCCACATGGACGTCGTATAGCTGGGTACGCTTCAGTTCGCTCATACGATTTTCCTCCTTAAAGAGCGTTTCTTTTTGGCAGCAAAAAAGGACACAAAGCCGCTCTTTACGGCTTTGTGCCCCCGTTGAGTTACCTGAGAGATTCCCTCCGCTATGGGAGGTTGCACCTTCGGTGGTCGGGCGTTTCCGTCCGGCCTTTTCGGAGTATCGTCCGGAATCGGTCCTTTTGCCTGAGAGCTTCTGCGTTCCCCTTCGGCGCCGCCTAAGCGATCTCTCCCGATCCCATCGTCCGATCGATATGAAATTTCGGCAGGGGAAACTGTTTCCCCTGCCGTAATTGTATCATTCGAAAAACAAATTTGTCAAGACTGAATTCCCGCGGCGTGTCAGTGCTGAAGCGGCATTTTTATCGCCGCGTGGGAGCTTCGTGCTATTTATATGTCCTGATTATGGATTCCGCCACCTCCCGCTTGGATATGCGCTGATCCATGGACTGCTTTTCGATATAGCGGTGGGCCTCCGGCTCTGTCATGCCAAGGCACTCGATCAGCAGCCATTTGGCGCGGTTGACCAGCCGGATCTCCTCGATCCTTTCCTCTACCGTGGCCTGCTTTGCCTCCATCTGGCGCATCCGCTCGCGGGTGGCGCAGAGGACCCGCAGGTTCTGCGCCACCATCTGCATACCGGTGGGCTTGGCCAGTGTGAGCACGCCATAGCTGACAACTTTGGCGTAGATGTCGTCGAACTGATCGTTCCGCACCAGCAGGAGGACTCCCGCACCGCTTCCGGTGCAAATGTCCACCGCCAGATGCAGCCCGAAGTCATCCGGCAGCGGCGCGTTGATCAGCACAATATCAAATGACGTCTCCACGATCTTGCGGCGCGCTTCTCCCACGCTGTGTACCGTCGTCACCGGCCAGTAATCCGTCACGGGGAGCAGCGGCATGATCTTTGCGGTAAAGCTGTCCGAGGCTGTGACGAGCAGCACACTGTACGTCCGTTCCTGAAAGACCATGTTCTCCCCTCCTTTCATCTGCTTCCGGCAGATCGCTTATGGACGGCAATAGGCAGAGATCACGGCCTCCGGGAGATGCTGGCGAATAAATGCGCTCGCCTCTGCCAGCGCGGCAGCCTCCGACAGAGAGACGGGCAGCTTCTCCAGCCCGTCCAGCACCCCGGCGGGCGCGGTGTAAACGTTGAAATCAGAGGCGGGGCAGAGCTGCAGGTCGTGCTCAAGCCCATACATCCCGGCATAAATCAGGAGCGTGTAGGCAATATACGGGTTTGTCATCGGGTCGGCAGAGCGCAGCTCGGCGCGGCGGTATTCGCCCACCGCCGCCGGGATGCGGATCAGCTGGGAGCGGTTTTCCGCCGACCATGTCACGTAGAGCGGGGCTTTGTCGCTGCCAAGGCGGCAATAGGACTCCTCGCAGGGGTTCAGAAACAGCGTCATCTCCCGGATGTTCTCCAGGATCCCCGCAATGACGCTGGGCAGCGGCTGGGTGTTCCCGTCGCATTTGACCGAGACGTTGATGTGCATCCCGTTCCCGTCACAGTCCGCCAGCGGCTTGGGGGAAAAGCTGGCGCAGAGCCCGTTCTGCGCCGCCACGGTGCGAACCATCGCGTGGAAGGTGACGGCGTTGTCGGCAGCCGCGAGGGGGTCCGAATACCGGAAGTCGATCTCGTTTTGTCCCGGGCCGCTCTCGTGGTGGGAGCTCTCCGGACAAATGCCCATCCGCTCCAGCATCAGGCAGATCTCCCGGCGGATCGTTTCTCCCCTGTCATCCGGCGCGATGTCCATGTAGCCCGCCCGGTCATAGGGGATCCTGGTGGGCTCGCCGTATTCGTCCAGACGGAACAGATAGAACTCCATCTCCGCGCCAAATGCAAAGCGGAAGCCCTTGGCCTCGGCGGTCGCCGCCGCCCGCTTCAGGATGCTCCGCGTATCCCGTTCAAAGGGCCTGCCATCCGGATAGGAGATGTCGCAGAACATCCGCACCACCTTGCCCTGCTCCGGCCGCCACGGAAGCTGGATCAGCGTGGAGGGGTCCGGGTGGAGCAGCAGATCGGAGCGGATCTCGCCGCCGAAGCCCTCCACCGCCGAGGCGTCGAAGGCGATCCCGTAGGTGAAGGCCCGCTTGAGCTCGGCGGGCATGATCGCCACGTTGTGCTGCTTTCCGTAGACGTTGCAGAAGGCCAGACGGATAAACTTGACGTCCTCCTCCTGCACGAACTGCATCACCTCTTCCGGCGTGTACTTCATGTTCTCACCTGCTTTCCTCAATTCAAAACATACATCTGACGATAGGGATTTTTCGTGTCCGGCGTGATCACCGTAAAGGGCGCAGCCATGACGGCGTCCCGATCCCCTCCGAAAAACGCGCAGTAGTTCTCCACATATTTCCCGATCTCGGCGAGGTCGTCCTCTCCGGCAGGGCGCGCATCGACCTGCTCGGGCAGGCGCAAGCCCCTGCCATCTGAGCGCAGATAGAGCTTTCCGCCGTACATGCCGGTGCAGGGGAAATTGCTCACAATGGGGCGGCGCGTTTGGGACAGTCCCAGAACAAGGATGATCCCGCCCGCCTGATATTCTCCTAAAAAGCTTCCCGCCTTACCGCCGATGACCAGCGCCGGCACTTTATCGCCGTAAGCCTTCATGTGGATGCCCGCGCGGTAGCCGGCATCCCCCTGCACGTAGATCTCGCCGCCCCGCATGGCGTATCCGGCGGCGTCGCCGATGCTGCCGTGGACGATGATCCGCCCGCCGTTCATCGTATCGCCGACGGCGTCCTGGGCGTTGCCGCGCACCTCGATGCAGGCGCCGTCCAGATAGGCGCCCAGCGCATTTCCCGGCGTCCCCGTGATCTCCAGCCGTCCCTGCTCCGCCCCTGCGCCGATGAATCTCTGCCCAAGGCATCCGGTGATACGCAGCGTGCCGGGACTGTGCCGGATCTGCTCATTCAGCCGGCGATGATCCAGCTGTGACGCATCTATGTGAATCATGATACCACGCCTCCCATCGATTTTCTATCCTAAATTATTCTCCGGCATGAGAAATTCCGAGAATTTTCAGCTCTCTGTCGGTCAATCCGACGCCCCGGAGCATCAGGCGGTTTCCCCGCAGCGCCTCCACGGAGTTGATGCCCATGCCGCCCATCATCTCCTTGATCTCGTGCCGCCATGCGGTCATCAGCTTGACGAGCCGGCGGCTTCCCTCGTCAATGTCGAGACGCTTGACCAGCTCCGGTCTCTGGGTAGTGATCCCCCAGCTGCACAGCCCCGTCTGGCAGCTCCTGCACAGGTGGCAGCCCAGCGCCAGCAGGGCGGCGGTGCCGATGTAGCAGGCGTCCGCCCCCAGCGCGATGGCCTTGACCACATCGGCGGAGGAGCGGATGCTGCCGCCGGCGATCAGGGACACATGGTTGCGGATCCCCTCCTCCCGCAGCCGTTGGTCCACCGCGGCCAGCGCCAGCTCAATGGGGATGCCCACGTTGTCCCGGATGCGGGTGGGAGCCGCGCCGGTACCGCCGCGGAAGCCGTCGATGGCGATGATGTCCGCGCCGCTGCGGGCGATCCCGCTGGCGATGGCCGCAATGTTGTGGACGGCTGCCACCTTGACGATGACAGGCTTTTGGTAAGCCGTCGTCTCCTTCAGGGAATAGACCAGCTGCCGCAGGTCCTCAATGGAGTAAATATCATGGTGGGGCGCGGGTGAGATGGCGTCTGTCCCCTCCGGCACCATTCTGGTGCGGGAAATGTCGCCGACGATCTTGGCTCCCGGCAGGTGTCCGCCGATACCGGGCTTTGCGCCCTGACCCATTTTGATCTCGATGGCGGCGCCGGCATTCAGATACCGCTTATGTACGCCGAACCGTCCGGAGGCGACCTGCACGATGGTGTTCTCGCCGTAGGCGTAAAAATCCTCATGAAGCCCGCCCTCGCCGGTATTATAGCAGATGCCAAGCTCCTGCGCCGCTCTGGCAAGGCAGGCATGGGCGTTGTAGCTGATGGAGCCGTAGCTCATGGCGGAGAACAAAACCGGCATGGACAGCGAGAGCTGCGGCGGCAGGTCGCAGTTCAGCCGCCCGTCCGCCTCTCTCTGCATACGCTCCGGCTTCCTGCCCAGAAACACCCGCGTCTCCATAGGCTCCCGCAGGGGGTCAATGGGTGGGTTCGTCACCTGCGAGGCGTTGATCAGTATTTTGTCCCAGTAGACCGGAAAATGCCGGGGATTTCCCATGGAGGACAGCAGCACGCCGCCGCTCCCCGCCTGCCGGTAAAGCTCCTTGACGGTATCCTCGTCCCAGTTGTCGTTTTCCCGGAGGGCGCAGCTGCTCTTTTGTATCTTCAGCGCGTGAGTGGGGCAGAAGCAGACGCACCGCTGGCAATTGACGCATTTGCTCTCGTCGCTGACCATGATCTGCCTCTCCGCATCGAACCGGTGGACACCGTTGGCGCACTGCCTCTCACAGATACGGCAGTTGGTACACCGTTCCTCGCGGCGGATGACCTCAAATTGCGGGTAGATATAGTCGATCCCCATCAGTATCTTCCCTCCTTCACCCGAACGATCACCGGCTCGCCGCCGGCGGGGGCAAACAGGTTTTCCGCGTCCGGCTCCATAGCCCGGATCGCCGCCTCCTCGCTGGCGATCAGCACCTTGTCGTCCTTTTCCGCCACCACCAGACTGCGCAGCTTCAGCCGGTCGTTCAGTGCCATCAAGCCGCCTGTAAAGCCCAGAATGATGGAAAAGGGTCCCGTGACCAGAAGGCTGGAGAACACGGTGCGGAGATACCGGAGCTTTGTCTGCTCCGCCTCGCCCTTCGTCTCGATGGTGGACCAGAAGGGGGCCGCGATCACGGCGGACAGCTCCTCCAGCGAAAGCTCCTGCCTGCGGAGAAGGTAATCCGCGATATAGGTGATGACCTCGGTGTCCGTCTGCAAGGTGCAGCGGTAGCCGAACATTTCCATGAAGCGGCGATTGGCGTCATAGGAGGATATCTCCCCGTTGTGGACGATGGAACGATCCAGCAGGGCGAACGGATGCGCGCCGCCCCACCAGCCCGGCGTATTGGTGGGGTACCGGCCGTGCGCCGTCCAGCTGTAAGCCGCATAGTCCTCCAAACGGTAGAAGTGTCCCACATCCTCCGGGAATCCCACCGCCTTGAACACCCCCATATTCTTCCCGCTGGAAAAAACGTACACGCCCTTCATCTGCGTGTTGATCGCCATGACGGTGCGCGCCACGCACTCCTCCTCGTCTATCTGCATGGAGGCCAGCACGCTGCGAAGCGGTGTCACAAAGAACCGCCAGATCAGCGGCTCATCCGTAATGGCAGGCGTTTTCCGCGTGGGGATACGCTCCTCGCGGACGATCTCCATCGTCTCCCGCAGAAAGGCCTCGCAGTTCTTTCTGGCGGCGCGATCCTCCAGAAACAGATGCAGCGCAAAAAAGTCCCGATACTCCGGATAGATCCCGTAGGCGGCAAAGCCGCCGCCCAATCCGTTGGAGCGGTCGTGCATGGGCTTCATGCTTTCGATGATGGTCTCGCCGGTCATAAGACGCCCCTCTCTGGAGAGCACCGCGGCGATGGCGCAGCCGGACGGGATCCGGATCTGCCCCTCGATTTTCTTCATATCACCAACCCCTAAATAAGAAAAAAGAACGAGGTGTGTTCGCAGAAAAAGCGCACTTTTTCCACAGAACATCCTCGTTCTTTCTTTAAGATACGAGAAAGGCCGCCGTTTTGCAAGATTATAATTTACCAAAATTTGCGTCCCTGCAAAAAACGATTTTCAACAAATCGACAGTTGACTTTCCGGGCGGCGGGATGTATATTTTGCGTTGTTAAGAGACATTGGCGTCTCGGAGGCAGTACCTGCCGTGGCGCCAGTGGCTCTTTTTTTATTTTTCTGAAAGGATGACTCACTATGACGACTGTACCGGAAATATTTGGAAGCAAGGTCTTTGACAGCCGCGTGATGAAGGCTCGCCTGTCCGGGGAAGTATATCATTCCCTGAAGCACACCATTCAAAAAGGAACGAAGCTGGACCCCTCCGTTGCCAACGCGGTGGCCGCCGCCATGAAGGACTGGGCAGTTGAGAACGGCGCGACCCACTTCACCCACTGGTTCCAGCCCCTGACCGGGATCACGGCGGAGAAGCACGACAGCTTTATCACTCCCGCGCCGGACGGCAGAGTTATCATGGAATTCTCCGGCAAGGAGCTGATCCGCGGCGAGCCGGATGCCTCCTCCTTCCCCTCCGGCGGTCTGCGCGCCACCTTCGAGGCGCGGGGCTACACGGCATGGGATCCCACCAGCTACGCTTTCATCAAGGGCAAGACGCTCTGCATCCCCACGGCGTTCTGCTCCTACGGCGGAGAGGCGCTGGATAAGAAAACGCCCCTTCTTCGCAGCATGGAGGCGCTGAACCGTCAGGCTCTCCGAGTGCTGAAGCTGTTCGGCAGCGAGGAGGTCAAGCACGTGACGCCTTCTGTCGGCCCGGAGCAGGAATACTTCCTGATCGACAAGGCGCTGTACGAGCAGCGCAGGGATCTGGTCTACACCGGCAGGACGCTGTTCGGCGCCAAGCCCCCCAAGGGGCAGGAGCTGGACGACCACTACTTCGGCTCCATCAAGCCCCGCGTCGCCGCCTTTATGGAGGAGCTGAACACCGAGCTGTGGAAGCTGGGCATCCTCGCCAAGACGGAGCACAATGAGGTGGCTCCCGCCCAGCACGAGCTTGCCCCCATCTATACCACCACCAACCGCGCCACCGACCAGAACCAGCTGACCATGGAGATCATGCAGCGGGTGGCCGCCAAGCATGGCATGGTGTGCCTGCTCCACGAGAAGCCCTTCGCCGGCGTTAACGGCAGCGGCAAGCACAATAACTGGTCGCTCTCCACCGATACCGGCGTCAACCTGCTCTCCCCCGGCGAGACTCCTCACGAAAACGCCCAGTTCCTGCTGTTCCTTGCGGCGGTCATTCAGGCGGTGGACGACTATCAGGGGCTGCTGAGAGCCTCCGTTGCGACGGCCGGAAACGACCACCGGCTGGGTGCCAATGAGGCGCCTCCCGCCGTGATCTCCATATTCCTCGGCGATGAGCTGACCGCCGTGCTGGACGCCATCGAGACGGACTCCGCCTACGTCGGCGCGGAAAAGAAGAAGATGAAGCTGGGCGTCGATGTGCTCCCCCGCTTTATCCGGGACACCACGGACCGCAACCGCACCTCTCCCTTCGCCTTCACCGGCAACAAATTCGAGTTCCGGATGCTGGGCTCCTCTAACTCCATCGCCTGTGCCAACATCATGCTCAATGCCGCGGTAGCCCAGTCGCTGAAGCTCTACGCGGATGAGTTGGAGCAGGCGGAGGATTTCAACGCCGCCCTGCACGAGCTGATCAAGCGCACCATCAAGGCGCACAAGCGGATCATCTTCAACGGGAACGGCTACGATGACACGTGGATCCGGGAGGCCACGGAGAAGCGGGGCCTGCTCAACCTGCGTACCACGCCGGACGCGATCCCGGAGATCTTGAAGCCGAAGAATATCGAGATGCTGACGACCCAGAGGGTCTATACCGAGGCGGAGCTGCGCTCCCGGTATGAGATCATGCTGGAAAACTACTGCAAAACGATGTGCATCGAGGCGCAGACCATGAGCGATATGGCGCGCAAGCAGATCCTGCCCGCCGTGGCGCACTACGCCGCGGACGTGGCGCGGGACGCTTCCGGCAAGCAGGCACTGGATCCCGACATCCGCTGCGGCTATGAGACGAAGCTCGTCAAGAAGCTGACGGCAGTGGCTGAAAGCATCGACACGCGTGTCGATGCGCTGGACGGCGCGATCGCCAGGTTCAAGACTCTCAGCGATGTGACCGAGGGTGCAAATTTCATTCGGGATGAGATGCTCTCCCGTATGACGGAGCTGCGGGTCGCCGCAGACGAAGCGGAAACGCTGACGGCGGAAAGCGCGTGGCCGTTCCCCACCTACGGTGATCTGCTGTTCAGCGTCAAGTGACCGCAGCAAAAAAGAGGCGGCACCGCGGGCGCAGCACTCGCCCTGTTGCACACAGATACTATTTAGGAGGTCAATGCGATGTGTTCTATCATGGGCTACTGTGCCGAGGACGCAGATCACGCGCTGTTCAAAGAGTGCTTTGACAAAACCCTCTCCCGCGGCCCCGATGACAGCCGTATCGTGAACACGGGAAAAGGGCTGCTGGGCTTCCACCGGCTCGCCATCATGGGCTTGCAGCCAGAGGGGATGCAGCCCTTCCGGCTGGGTCACAGCTATGTGGTCTGCAACGGTGAGATCTACGGATTCGAACGGATCAGGGAGGCGCTGCAGGAGAAGGGCTATACCTTTGAGAGCGGCTCCGATTGCGAGATCCTGCTCCCGCTGTATAAGGAGTACGGTGTGGAGATGTTCCGGATGCTGGACGCGGAATTTGCGCTGATCCTGTACGATGGAGACACGGAAAGCTATATCGCCGCCCGCGATCCCATCGGCATCCGCCCGCTCTACTACGGCTATGACGCCGCCGGCGCCATCGTCTTTGCCAGCGAGCCCAAAAACCTGGTGGGGCTCTGCGGAAAGATCATGCCGTTCCCGCCGGGACACTATTACAAGGACGGAAAATTCGTCTGCTACCGGGACATCACCGCCGTCAGGGAGGTCTGTCGGGACGACATAGAGACCGTATGTGCGTCCATCCGCGAGAAGCTCATCGCCGGCATCCGGAAGCGGCTGGTGTCCGACGCCAAGGTCGGCTTCCTCCTCAGCGGCGGTCTGGACTCCTCGCTGGTGTGCGCGGTGGCACAGCGATGCTCTGACCAGCCGATCCGCACGTTTGCCATCGGCATGAGCGAGGACGCCATTGATCTGAAGTACGCCAGAGAGGTGGCGGACTACATCGGCAGCCAACACACGGAGGTCTATATGACGCCGGAGGAGGTCATCGCCTCGCTGGAGACGGTGATCGCGCTGCTGGGCACCTACGACATCACCACCATCCGCGCCAGCATGGGGATGTATCTGGTCTGCAGGGCGATCCACCGGCAGACCGACATCCGGGTGCTGCTGACCGGCGAGATCAGCGATGAGCTGTTCGGCTATAAATACACCGACTTTGCCCCGTCGGCGGCGGAGTTCCAGGCGGAGGCGGTCAAGCGTATCCGGGAGCTGCACATGTACGATGTGCTGCGGGCTGACCGCTGCATCTCCGTGAACTCTCTGGAGGCGCGGGTACCCTTCGGCGATCTGGATTTTGTGGAATACGTGATGAGCATTGACCCGGAGTTGAAGCTGAATAAGTATGGAAAGGGGAAATACCTGCTTCGCCACGCCTTCGAGGGGGATTACCTCCCCCACGACATCCTCTATCGGGAAAAAGCCGCGTTTTCCGATGCGGTGGGCCACTCCATGGTGGATTACCTGAAGGACTACGCGGAGCATCGCTACACCGACAGCGAATTTGAGGAAAAGCGTCAGGCATATGCACACGCCCGGCCCTTTACCAAGGAATCTCTTTTGTACCGCGAGATTTTCGAGACGTATTACCCCGATCAGAGCGAGATGGTCGCGGATTTCTGGATGCCCAACAGGGCGTGGAAGGGCTGCGATGTGAACGGCCCCTCTGCCCGGGTGCTCGCCAACTACGGCGACAGCGGGCAATAACAGCAGGCGGGTGCGCCACAGCCGCCCATGGAAAACAGTCGGGCACCCGAAGATCCGTGACCGCGCCGCGCGGGTGCTGCCGGGGCATATCCTGCCGGGCGAGGTGATCCACCAACCCTCGCTATCCAAACTGCGCCGCATCACCGTCAAATGAAACGGTGATGCGGCGCAGTCCCGCCTTTATGGCAGTTTCTTCCATCGCTTCTGTCCTGCCTTTTAGTCATTCTTGAAGAACGCCACCACAACGGCGCCGGGACCTGCATGCGTCCCGATCACGCTGCCCACCGTTGTGTAGCGGACTTCTTTCAGGTTACCCTCCCAGATGTGGCGGCTATCCTCAATGTACTTTAATAGAAGCGCATCGGAAAGTCCGCTGTAACCAAGCAGCACCGGCTTGCTGAAATCAATGCCGCCCGCCTTGTCGATCTCCTGAACGAGCAGGTTGTTGCCCATTTTAGAGCCGCGCGCTTTTCCGAGTACGCGGATCTCCCCGTCAATAACGGAAAGCACGGGCTTGATGTTCAGTACCCCTCCGGCAAACGCGGCTGTCTTTGAAATGCGGCCGCCCCGCTTGAGGTATTCGAGGGTGTCCACCAGTGCCACAACGACGATTTTTTCCTTTTCCGTCTCCATAGCCTTCGCGATTTCCTGCGCGGAGGCTCCCGCGTCCAGAAGCCGGAACGCAAGCTCCACAAGGATACCGGTGCCCATGGCCGCGCTTGCGCCGTCCACAACATAGATGTTTTCATAATCCGCCGCCGCGATCACAGCGCTTTGATAGGTGCCGGAGAACCTGGACGCGAGGGTAATGACAACGGCGGCCTCTCCCGCCTGCTTTGCCTTTTCAAACTCTTTGATAAAGTCGTTCGGTGCCGCCTGACTGGTGGTGGGCAGCACATCACTCTCGACCAGCTTCTCATAAAACGTTTTGTTGTCGATGGTCACGCCGTCGATGTATTCCTCCTGACCGAAGTGAACGGTGAGGGGGACCGTATAGACCCGCTCCTTGATCTCGGGGACCAGATCTGCGGTAGAATCAACAATGATCCTTGTTTTCAATTGCATCACATCTCCTTATTCTTCGCTGTTTTGGACGATAGCCTCAAGGCTTCTGCTGATGGTGGATAGGCTGCGGTAGAACTCGATCCTTTCCTCTTCCGTGAGCGCATGGCTGATCGTTTCCAGAACACCGTCGATCTTCTCCGCAATTCTTTTGCCGGTGTCCCGCCCCTTCTCCGTCAGGAGCAGGGGACTTTTGTACCGCTTGGCGCCGGCATCGCGCAGGAGGAAGCCGTTGGTCTCCAGATGGTCCACCGCGCGGGAAATGGTGGCCTTGTCCTCCTCGCAATGCTCGCACAGCTCCGCCGAGGTCACGCTGCCCAACGAATAAATGTAGTACAGGCAGGACGCATGGATGCTTCTGAGATGATAGGCGGCCATCTCCTGATTTTTGATTTTCCGTATGTCGCGGCTGATCCTGTTGATCAAAACAGTAAAGGTCTCAAATCTCTCCTGCATGACTGCCCTCCACTCCTGCAAATGTTGAAATTTCAACAAGCGGAGCTTATCACATAAATGTTGAAATGTCAACAACAAACTCTGCATCGCTTTCATTCTTTGATCGGCACCCCATGCCGCAGGATTTCTGCGCCCGATTCCGCGACGCAGGCGTGGATATGCCTGTCATCTACGAGGCGGCCGCAACCAGTCTCCAGAGGAAAGCCTCGACCATGTGAGGCGCTATCTGCTCGACTGACCTCCCGTATCAAATAAAAATCACCGCCCCATAGCTGGGTGTACGTAAGACAGTATTGCGCCGAGATTGACGAAGCGGCACGAAACCGCATGGAGCTGATCGTGCGGTCACTGGCAGAGCAAAACGGCGTGACCGAGCAACTGAAAGCCGAAAACCAAATGGAATGGGTGCGGCAGATGAACGCTTGCAAGGCACAGGCAGAGGAGATTGTGAAAGCGGAATTGATTTATGATTGAGCGAGGAAGTCCGGGCAGAAAACTGTTCGGACTTTTCTTATATATTCCAAAGTTGCGGTAGAATTGTTCACAAGTTTTATGGTATAATTTGAATGCGAAAATTGAGCAACAAATCGGAAGTTGCAGAGGAGAATGTACTATGAAATGTCCATATTGCCAAGAAGAAATGCAGCTGGGCTATATCCCTAACGGGGGACAGCCTGTGCAATGGATTCCGAACGGAGAAAGACCATCGGTTCTCTCTTTTTCAATTGCAGAACAGGGAGTTCCCCTAATCAATCAGTTCAAACCGTTAAAAGCGAATGGATATAAAGCGGAAGCGCATTATTGTTCAAATTGTAAGGTAATCATTGCACCGACAAAAAACTGATTACGGAATGTCAACTTCCAGTTTATAGTGTTGGAAAAATCGTAATTTGAGGAGAAAATTCGCATATGGAAATACTGCAAATATCAGATGACATAGAAAAAAAGAATATCGCCAGATTTATTCTTGAAGCATTGCCCGATTGGTTTGGTATTCCTGAATCAAGAGACGAGTATATAGAAGGAAGTATCGGTAAAATATTCTTCTGTGCATATAAGGATGAAAATCCGATAGGCTTTCTCTATCTAAAGCAAACAGGAAAAGATACCGTAGAACTTGCCGTTATGGGAGTGTTAAAGGAATATCATCGAAACGGAATAGGTAAATCACTATTTGAATGTGCCAAACAAGTAAGCATCGAACAAGGATATTCGTTTATTCAAGTAAAGACCGTTCAGCAGGGTAAATACAAGCAGTATGACAAAACGAATCAATTTTATAGTTCACTTGGGTTTAAGGAGTTTGAAGTGTTTCCAACATTGTGGGATGAGTGGAATCCTTGTCAAATCTACATAATGGCATTATAATTTTCAATTTTATCGAAAACCAGGGGGCATAGCATGGCATTATCCATACAAGAACGCATAAAGGACCTGCGTTTAGATCGTGGGCTTACACTGAAACAGCTTGCAGAACAAGATTGCAGTTTGTCTGCCTATAAAGTTTTTTAACCTCTAATGGCAGATATCTGTTCTATATTTGTATCCAAAAAAAATATGTGCCACAAGGGACAGTAAAAGAAGCCAAAAACACCGTCCCCAATGGCTCTTAAGGAGGTAAATTATGATTCACACCACAATAGAATTAAAGCCTGACTATGCAAAGGCAGGTATATCACACAGCGATTGTGTGGCAAAGCTTACAACTTATATTGTCGACCATCACAGTGAATACCGCGGTGACAAGAAGCGTCCTCTCGTGCTCATCTGTCCGGGCGGCGGCTACACACATCTCTCATTCCGTGAGGCTGAGCCAATCGCCATCAGGATGAATTCTTACGGATACAATGCATGCATTCTGTCATACAGCCTTGCACCTGACAGGTATCCGTCACAGCTTTTAGAGGCTGCCATGGCTGTCGATTACATAAAAAAACATGCCAGGGAATGGCATGTAGACACAGATAAGCTATGCATATGCGGATTTTCCGCAGGTGCCCATGTTGCCGGAAGCCTTGGAACAATGTGGAAGGACGAACTGATTACCGAGGTCCTCGGCGGAGAAAGCATGGATTACAGACCATCCTGCATGCTGCTTTCATACCCGGTAATAACCGCCGGAGAATTCGCCCACCGCGGCTCCTTTGACGCACTTGTCGGCGGCGATGAGAAGATGTACGACACTGTATCTCTCGAAAAAAGGGTAAACGAGGACACCGTACCGACCTTCATCTGGCATACCTTTGAGGACGGTGCCGTTCCTGTTGAGAACTCACTTCTCATGGCAGGTGCCCTCAGAAAATATAAGATTCCTTGTGAACTCCATATATTTGCCAAGGGCTGCCACGGTCTTGCACTCGCAACAGAGGAGACCGCCTGCCTTACCGGCAAGGAAATCCAGCCCGAATGTGCATGCTGGCCTGAGCTTTTTGCCACATGGTTCAATGCCCTGCAATAATCAGGCGCTGCAAATGTATCAACAATACATCCATTAAAATGCTGCATCTGACAGTCAATTTATATCCCTATACGCCTGTCCAAGCTGCTCCAAAGCCTGCTTGAGGACTGCCCTTGGGCAGGCTATATTTATTCTTATGAATTGTCCGCTTTCCCTGCCGAAAATCTTCCCGAAATCCACCCACAGCTTCGCCTTATCCTCAACAAAGCTCTCAAGCTCTTCAACGCTCAGACCAAGCTTTGAACAGTCAAGCCAGATAAGATATGTACCCTCCGGCTCCACAAGCTTTAGCTCAGGTATATTTTCGGCAAAATATGTCCTCGCATAATCAAGATTGCCCGCAATATATTTTTTCAGCTCCCTGTACCACTCATCACCCTCAGAGTACACCGCCTGACATGCCACAAGCCCCATTATGTTAGGCTGTGAAAAACCGATTGCCTCAAGCTCACCCTTGAATTTTCTCCTGATTTCCGGATTCGGAATAAAAATGTTTGAGACATGAAGCCCCGCTATGTTGAAGGTCTTGCTCGGCGCAGTGCACAGGACAACATTCTGCTCAAATTTCTCCCCAAGCGACGGAAACATAATATGCCTATGTCCTTCATAGGTAAAGTCACAATGTATCTCATCAGAGACAATAACAACCTTGTGCTTAAGACAGATTTCACCCATTTTTCTAAGCTCCGCCTCAGTCCATACACGCCCTACCGGATTGTGCGGGCTGCACAGTATAAAAAGCTTCACTTTTTCGTCAACTATCTTCCTCTCAAAATCCTCAAAGTCAATGCTGTACTTCCCATCCTCATATACAAGCCGGTTGTTCACAAGCTTCCTCTTGTTGAGCACGATTGCCTCCGAAAAAGGATAGTAAACCGGCTGCTGGATGAGCACACCATCACCCTCTTTTGTGAGTGCCCTCACAGCTATTGATACCGCAACGACAACCCCCGGCGTGACCGTTATCCATTCCGCCCTTCCCTTCCAGCCGAAATGCGAATCAAACCATTCTATTACGCTGTCAAAATACTCCTGCTTAGGGTCCGTATATCCGAATATTCCATGCGAAACCCTGTCCCTTATACCCTCAAGTATCTCCTCCGGCAGCGCAAAATCCATATCAGCAACCCACAACGGAAGAAGGTCATCCCTGCCGCGCCTTTCCACCTGAAAGTCATATTTCAGACAGCTCGTGCCCCTTCTGTCCACTATTTTATCAAAATCGTACATAATACTTTTCCCCTTTTCTACACAGTCTGTCACATGATTCAAATAATTAGTTTATGAAATCCATTAAGATTATGTTGCAGGCAAAACATGCTCTATATACTTAGCTACGCGAACGCCTTTTCCAAATCCGCAATAAGATCCTCAATATCCTCAATTCCAACCGACAGTCTGAGCAGGCTCTCCGTAATTCCATTTCTCTCCTTTACCTCCGCCGGAACATCCGGATGTGTCTGAAGCGTCGGATATGTGAGAAGTGTCTCCACACCTCCAAGGCTCTCGGCAAAGCTTATCAGCTTCACACTGTTCAGAACCTTCACCGCACTCTCCTTCGACTCCATCTCGAAGGAAATCATGCTTCCGAAGCCCCTTGCCTGCTTCTTCATAATATTATGTCCTGGATGATTTTCAAAGCCCGGATAGTACACCCTCTTGACCTTCGGATTAGCCTTAAGCCACTCTGCCAGCTTAGCCGCATTGGCCTGCTGCCTCTCCATGCGGATTCCAAGTGTCTTTATTCCCCTGAGGACAAGCCAGCTGTCAAACGGCGAAAGATTCGCACCTGTTGTCTTAGAGACGTACAGTATCCTCTCAGCCATAGCCTCATCCTTCACAACAACGAAGCCTGAGAGGGTATCATTGTGACCACACAAAAACTTGGTTCCGCTGTGAATCACAATATCCGCACCAAGCTCAAGCGGGTTCTGAAGATACGGTGACAGAAATGTATTGTCCACGATGAGAAGTATGCCATGTTTTTTGGTAATCTCTGCAACCTTGGCAATGTCCGTAACATTCATCATAGGATTGGTCGGTGTCTCGATATACACTGCCTTTGTCTCAGGGCGGATATACTTTTCCACGTCCTCCCTGCTTGTGTCAACATACTCCACCTCATAACCATTTTTCCTGGAAATATTGTCAAATAATCTCACACTTCCGCCATAGAGGTCATCGCCTGCTATTATATGGGCGCCCTGTGAAAATATCTCCATCGCAACTGTTATCGCTGCCATTCCTGATGAAAATGCGTAAGCATGTGTCCCCTTTTCAAGTGATGCCACCACGCTCTCAAGCTGGTTTCTTGTCGGATTGGAAAGTCTGCTGTAATCATAGCCGGAGCTTACGCCAACCTGTGGATGCTGGAATGTCGCTGTCTGGTAAATCGGATAGCTGAGTGCTCCGTAGTGCTTCTCATCTCCCTGCTCTCTTTCCTCTCCGTATATACATCGTGTATTTATTCCGTAACTCATAGTCATTTCTCCTTCCGAAATTTCTGTTTTTACAGCGGATTCCTACAGCCACCAATTACTTAATCCGGCTTTTTATTCGCCCTTAATTCTGTCAAATCAATCTCCTGTTTCCGACACGTCCTTTGTTGTATGCCTTTCTATGTCTAAAAGTATACCAAACCTATAGGAAAAGTGTTAATACAGCATTTTTATAATTTGATATAGATTACACCTATAACTGTTTTTTTGCTATTATTCTCAGCCTATTTCTGTTAAAAATCAAAAGCTTCAGTAAAGCGGACATTCGCAATCCGCTTTCGCTGCTTGCTCATGAACGCAGTCGCTTTGCGAACTGTCAGTGGGAGCTTTTAACTCCCACTGACATAAGCATCCCCCTTACCCCCGCTTAGTGCTCTACACACTTGAAGCGGGGGATTGCTTATTCTGCGTTCAAACTGTCCGCGTGGGTATTTCAACAGCTTTTTCTCAAAATATACCCATTTATTGTGTTTTTCTGCTGTTTTCTGAGCCATTTTGGGTATAATACTCTTTTGACAACAAAAAATACCCTCGAAATGCCTGAAAAACAACATTTCAAGAGTATTTTTTCATCATTTGTAATATTATACCCAATCAGGTATCAGTGGAGAGCAAAATAACTTTTCACCACAACATCGTGATATTTATCCATAGTCCCTATTTCTGTGTGTCAAAATGTGGCTCTCCGCCAATCTTTGTACTAATCATTGATTCCATGAAATCAATATACTCCTGCTTTGTGAAAACAGGCTTATAGTCATCGACAAGTCTCCTCGCCGCCTCAGCGCCGCCCTTTAAGAATCTGTAGGCTGTGAGCGCGAATATCTTGGCAGTCACTATGTAGGCAAGCTCCTCGTCATTGATGTCAAAATCAACGCTGTGAAGTCCGCTTCCTGAAGCTCCTCCTGTATTAAATGTAAAAACCGGCTGAATATGCTGTACATCACCGACATCTGTTGAACCTCCGCTTGGCTTATTAGTCCCATCAAAAACATTTACATTGTACTTATCACCTGCCGCAAGACGTGCCGCCTCGACAAGCTCATCTGGAACATCAACCGGAATTGTCGGAAGATATCCTGGCATTGTCTCTATCTCAACCTGTGCTCCCACCGCAACTGCACCCGCTAAGAATGCTCTGTCCGTTTTCTCTGAGGCGTCCAGAATTGCCTCCGTGTTGTTCGCCCTCACAAGAGTCTCAATAACCGCCTCATTCGGGATGACATTTACAAGATCACCACCCTTTGTCATAATCGGGTGGACTCTCACAGTGTCCTTATCACGGAATGTCTCTCTCATACCGTCTTGGTTTCGAGGAGATTGAACTGCTGGAATATCATTCCAATCTTCTTTCTCTTCTTTCTAAGTTCGGATTTCCTGAGAGCGTTTATATCTTCGTCATCCACCAGAACCTGCCCTGACGTCGGAACCTCCAATGCATTTATTGTTCTTATCAGTGTGGATTTTCCTGCTCCTGAAAAACCGATTATTCCGTATATGTCTCCGTCCTCTATTTTAAGACTCACATCATCTAAAGCCTTGACCTCGCTCTCCTTGGTCTTAAATATCTTGCTTACATTCCTTAACTCAATCATATATCCCCCTCCATCCGCTCTTTTCAGGAAGCTTCTGCCGTACCTAAGAATTTTCTCTTTGAATCCTGTTTATTGTTATCTGATGTCTGAAAGTATAGCAAACCTATAGGAAAAGTGTTAATACGGTGATTTTATAGTGTGATATAGGATAAGGTTATATCAGATTGTTGGTTATACTGTAAATATCGTAAATCTTCCCAACTATTGCCCTAGTCGGTTATCCATAATAGGAAAAACAATCTCTATAATAAATTCATTCCCCTCTATCCGTGCCCCGATTTCACCGCCCATTCTGTAAACCAGTTCCTTCGCGATGGCAAGTCCCAGCCCGGTTGAGGTTCTGCTCCTGGCGCTGTCCGCCTTGTAGAATCTGTCAAAGACATGGCAGACATCGATTTCTCCGGGATTTTTTACGAGATTGCTTATCCTAAGCACCGCATGTCCGCCCCTGTGCTCCAATGTAATGCTTATCTTTTTTTCCCCATGGTCGAGACCATTTTTTATAATATTGCGGATAACACGGCGAAGCCCCTGCACATTCCCGTTTATGCAGAGCACCTCCTCCGTAATCTGAATATCCGGCTCAAGCTCGTTCCTCACCCAGTCATCATAATATGAAAAAACTGTCTCCTTCAGAATCCTGTTAAGGCAGCACGGCGTAAGCTTCAGACTGTACGAGTCGTTTTTCAGCTTCGTGAAGGTGAACAGCTCCTCGAGCATCTCATTCAGGCTGTGTATCCTCTCATGGATAATACCCAGATACCTCCTCTGGTCGTCCACATTTTCGCAGTCCTCCATCAGCTGAAAATATCCGTCCAGGGAGGTCAATGGCGTTCTTATATCATGCGAAAGGTTGGTGTAGGTGTCCGCAATCAGCGCCTCCTTCTCCAGATAACGGCGCTTTTCTTTTCTTCTCATATCCAGCAGCTCATTTAAAAGGTCAACAAGTCTGCCTATCCCGCCAAAGTCAAGCTCTCTGCTTATGAGCATATTGCTGTCCTGCTTCATCTGAAACGACAACTGGCGGCAGATGTCCTTCACCTGCCGCACATGCTTCCATAAAATAATAGCCTGCAAAATAATAATTCCCGCTAATATTCCAATGACAATATACATTTTAAATATCCCTTTTTCTGAAAATAACGCTGCCAAGCGTTGTCACCACAATGCCGAATATAACTGCAACCGCCAGCGATACCAGACATTCCCTGCCGCCCGGCTCCATGCCAAGCATCGCTATCCGCCCGGTAACCGTATACTTGCTTATCACAAAATTGTGAATACCGACCTTATCGATTAACCGGTCTATCAGGTAGTACACAAGGCTCATCAGGTTCATGGTAATACAGATGGAGATTACCATACTTATAACATTGTTTTTGAGGATAACCGCAATCGCCATGCAGATGAGCACAAGTGCATAGTGGAGTGCTGATTCCGTGAAAAAGTATGCCAGAAATGCATTTAAATTTCCCCATTCAACTTCCCTGAAATAGATGAAATTTGACACTGCCTGTAATAAAAATACTCCCGCCATCGTAATAAGTGTAAACACTGCCAATGCAGCTGCCCTCGAGACAATAAGTGCTCCCCTGTTTTTTACCTGCCCTCCGATATTTTTTATGTAGCCGCTGTTTATATCCGCCGTAGAAAATATGACCGCAAAAATCACTAAAAACAGTGCGTAAAATCTCGACGTCGAATTGGCATAAAACACGTCAAATACCGTAATGCTCTCACCGCGCTGCGTCGGCAGCTCCACATTAATTCCTACGTTGACATCTTCCGTTCCCGCTTCGATAAGCTGCTCCTCCTGTGCCGGATTTTCCGCATTTATCGCATCAAAATCCATTTTAACCAGGGCAGCTGTAGCCACTATCACTACAGCCATGACAATCCAGATTACATACATGCTCCTGGTGCAAAACATTCTGTACAAATCCATTTTCAACATGTTAAGCATGAGCTGCACCTCCTGTCAGATTAAGAAAATAAGTCTCGAGTTCCTCGCTTGTGATGGATATTCCCTTCACCGGAATTCCCGCCTTCGCAAGCTCCATATTGACGAGCGCACTCTCGTTTAATCTCTCAAAAATGTGGATATGCTCCTTATCCACCACCTGATAATTGACAAAGCCCATGGCATCGAGAACAGGAATTGCCTCCCTCGGATTGTCCAGGGTAAGCTCCATCCTCTCACCGCATCTTTTCATAAGCTCATCTCTCGTCAGCTCCTGCAAAAGGCTTCCGTTATGAATAATTCCGTAATCCGTCGCAATCTTTGAAAGCTCCTCTAAAATATGGCTTGAAATACATATTGTCATGCTGCGCTCATTTTTTAACCTCAAAATCGTATCCCTAATCTCGGCAATACCCTGCGGGTCGAGACCGTTTATCGGCTCATCAAGAACCAATAAATCAGGTTCACCTACAAGCGCAAGTCCAATTCCAAGGCGCTGTTTCATTCCCAGCGAAAAATGCTTCGTCTTTTTCCTTCCCACGTTATCAAGTCCGACAACCCTCAGAATTTCCTCTATGTAGCCTTTTTTCTTTATTCCGAAAAGCTTACACTTGATATTCAGGTTTTCATACGCCGTCATGCTGCCATACAGCCCCGGTGCCTCGATAAGACACCCCACGCGCGACCTTATCTGCCGCAGATCCTTTCCCTTATATCCGAAAAGCTCAATCTCACCGTCCGTCGCCTCCGCAAGTCCGCTTATCATCTTGAGACAGGTCGTCTTTCCGGCACCATTCCTTCCGATGAAGCCGTAGATGGCTCCCTTTTTGATATGCAGGCTGACACCGTTTACTGCCTTATAGTGCCCGTACTGCTTGGTCAGATTTCTCGTTTCCAGTAACATTTCACCCAAGTTTTTTCATCTCCTTTTTTTATTTGCCTTTATCATAGCTGGACAATCCTAATTAAACGCAAATAAATAGTAAAAAAAGAGTAAAGCTTATTCATGTAAACGGTATCCTATTCCCCACACCGTCTCAATGTATTCCTCAGCCGTGACTTCCTTTAGCTTCTTGCGGATATTGCTGATATGCACATCGAGCGTCTTGGTCTCGCCCATGTAAGGCTCATTCCACGCATACTCAAAAATATCCTCCTTGCAAAATACACGCTTTGGATTTCTAAGCAGCAGCTCCAAAATTGCAAATTCCTGTCTGGTTATCTTAGAAAGTATTTTTCCGCATACGCTGACCTGAAAGGTGGATTTGTTGAGCACAATATCCTTGAACGTGATAATATCGTCGGCAACGTCGCTCTCCTGTGCACGGCGGAGCTGTACCTTAATTCTCGCTATGACCTCCCTGACCTCAAATGGCTTCGTTATATAGTCATCGGCTCCGTCAATCAACACCTGCACCTTGTCATCGAGGCTGTCCTTCGCGGTCAGCACAATTACCGGAAGCTTTCCATTGCTGCGTATCTCCCCCAAAACCGTCTCCCCTGGGATACCCGGCAGCATCAGGTCAAGCAGCACCAGCGCATAGCCATGTTCCTTCATATTTAAAAGAAGTCTCGCCTCCGTGCCCGAAAAAGCCTGCTCACAGGAATATCCCTCCTTCGTCAATGCCTCACAGAGCAGATTATTAATATTGGTATCATCTTCCACTATCAGTATTTTCTGCATGATTTACAACTCCTAATTCTTATAACGTCATATAGCAGCCCCAAAAGCACTTGAAACTGCCGTATTTTCGTACATTACTATCACATTCTTTTTATTTAGAAGCATCAAACTTCACCGTGATATCCGCGTTTGATGTGTTCAGCTTAAGCTTTGACTGACCATTACCCCCGGTATATTTCTTTCCATGTACCTCGCTGCCAAGCTTAATGCTGCCGTTGCTGGTTTTAAGCTCATAGTAATAATCGCTGTCCTCGCCATAGAGCGATGCCTTTATGCTGCCGTTCGAGGTATGCGCCTCGAGCGCGCCGTCAAAATACACTTCCCTTAAAGCTATCTCGGCATTGGTGGTCTTAAGAAGAGCCTCAACACCGCTCACCTCCTCAAGTTCGACCTCGCCGTTGCTTGTCTTGACATTTAACCGGTCTGCCTGCACGCTTGAGAGCTGTGCCGTTCCGTTGCTTGTAGTCACTGTAAGTTCTTCAGCCGTAACTCCTTCCACTACGACATTGCTGTTCGTAGTCACTGCACTGAGCGTCTCCCCGCTCACATTTGAAAATGTTATCCTGGCATTCGTCGTGCCTGCGCTCACCTTTCCCGTGGCAGAGATATCCTCGATGACAATATTTTCATTGGCGGTCGACACGTCTATGAACCCGCACCCGCCGTCAGGGATATATAATTTTATGTACTGCTCATCATCATTGAACAGATTGTAGATAAAGCTAAGCCTCGCGCCATTCATGGAATTTTTTATGATGAGCTCATCACCTTCTACCCCGAACTGTATATTGTCATCGTCATAGTTGTACAGCTTTAAATCCACACCGTATTTGCCGTTGTCCGAGCTGTATATGTAGATTTTACAGTTGGCTGCATCTACCGTGACACTCTTAAACGCATCATAGTCCATATCGTTAAATGATAATTCCTTAAATTGCGCATCCGAGATTATGCCCTTTCCCGTAAAATCAAAGACTATTCCTCTCCCTCCCATCACCTTTCCTATGGAAAACAGCGCTCCGCCCAGAAATATGCATGCAACCGCGGTCAGCAATAACACCTTTTTTTTCATTGTATCCTCACTCCTTTTTCAAATATCCCATAAAATACATAAGCAAGCTTTAATTTTTATTAAAAAACATCTTAAAAGCACTCACAATTCCCTTTACAATGTATGTTCCAAGGAAAAATGCGAGTATTCCGGCTCCAAGCATAAACAGACCGCCGCCGAGCACAAGCAGCCCATCCGCAAGCGACTTGCCAAAAGCAAAAAATCCCGCTGCCACGCTTGCAATTCCGGCTATCACACACGCCGCGAACACGACAAACACCGCAAATACAACAGCCACAACGACCATCAGCAGGCTGAAAAGTATTGCCAGCCCCGCAAATGCCAAAGGAACCCATATCGGAGCCGTGCATGCGAGCGCGATTATTTTTCCGGGTGATTTTTTCCTTTTGGTGTTTCCTTCTTCCCATGAATAATCATAGGCTCCTGTGCTGCCAGCATTATAACCGCCATATGCCTTTGCCGTATTCTGTGTACTTGTATAATTCCCTGCACTGTAGTTCTCACTATTCTGTGCTCCGTTCCCGCTGCACAGTCTCGCCGCAAGCTTCTCAGGTGCACCAAGCTCCTCCATAGCTGCCCATTCATCGCCCGAATCACTGAAATATTCCAGATAATATCTTATAACATCATCCTTCTCATCATCTGTCATAGTCGTCAGATTATCCCTCAAAATCTGAAGATACTCATCTCTTGTCATCCTTATTCCCTCCCATAATGCTGTCTATAATGCTCTTATATTCTTCCCACTCAATTCTATACTCTGCAAGCTTACCGCGCCCGGCATCCGTTATCGAATAGTATCTTCGGTTCCTTCCGTTGTATGGCATATCATAAACTGTGACTAATTCATCCTTCTGCAGGCGTCTAAGCACGGGATACAATGTTGATTCTGAAATCTTCATCAGCTCTTTTATTCTCTGCGTAAGTTCATACCCATACACATCGGACTGAGCCAGTACCGACAGCACGCAGGCATCCAGAAGCGCCGAACTAACCTGAAAAGCCATAGAAATCCTCCTTTTTATAATATTATTTCTTTTTCAATACTATATGACATATAATATTATATGTCAATAAGTTTTTATTGTAACTTTTGTCATGCTGCTTGGGACAGGGGTCTGGTCCGTGTCCCAGCACATGTGATAGTTACCATAACACTAAAAAACAGCAATTTCTCCGCACATGGAAAAATTGCTGTTTTCATATTATAGGTTCACATTTGGACACGGACCAGACCCCTGTCCCAGATTAGCAGTCTAAGAATCTCTCCTCGCCAAATGCCTCGGATATTGCGGCTCCCGGTGCAACCATAGGGAATACCTTGTCATCCTTCTCGATGTGGCAGTCGAGCAGGCATGGAATATTGAGTGCTATAGCGTCCTTAATTGCTGCCTCGAACTCCTCGCAGGTCGTAACCTTGTAGCCCTTAGCGCCCATCGCCTCGGCAAGCTTTACAAAGTCTACCTGATCATCAAGAACTGTAGCGGAATATCTCTGTCCGTAGAAAAGCGTCTGCCACTGGCGAACCATGCCGAGAACGTGATTATTTACAACCACCTCAATAATCGGGATGTTGTATCTTGTGGCTGTGGCAATCTCATTCATGTTCATACGGAAGCAGCCGTCACCCGCAATATTGATGACTGTCTTATCCCTGCGTCCCCACTTAGCTCCGATACTAGCTCCAAGGCCATAGCCCATGGTTCCGAGACCACCTGAGGTGAGAAGCTGTCTAGGCTCCTTGTACTTGTAGAACTGTGCTGCCCACATCTGGTGCTGACCTACCTCTGTCGTGATGATGGCATCGCCATTGGTCACCTCATAGAGCTTCTCCATAATGTAAGGACCTGTAAGCTTATCCTTATGGTATGTAAGAGGATATTTTGCAGCAAGCTCCTCAACATGTGCAACCCACTCATCATGGTTCTGCTGCGTAAGCTTGGCATTGACGCACTTCAATATCTCCTTGATGTCTCCGATTACGCTCGCATCAACCTTGACGTTCTTGTTAATCTCCGCAGGATCAATATCGAACTGTACAATTTTTGCCTCTGTGGCGAACTTCTTTGCATTGCCTGTGACACGGTCTGAGAATCTTGCTCCCACAACAACTAAAAGGTCACACTCTGATACTCCGAAGTTGGCTGCCTTCGTACCATGCATTCCAAGCATGCCCATGTAAAGAGGATCTGTTCCGTTAAATGCTCCCTTACCCATAAGTGAATCCGTAACAGGTGCCTGAAGCTTCTTAACAAATTCGGCAAGCTCCTTGTCCGCTCCCGATATAACCGCTCCTCCGCCTACGAATACGAACGGCTTCTTAGCCTTGGAAATCATATCAATAACCTTATCGACATCCTCTGTCTTTATTGTATCCTTCACACGCTCAACCGGCTCCGGCTTCTTGTATTCATACTCAGCCTTGGCTGCTGTTACGTCCTTCGTGATATCGATAAGAACAGGTCCGGGTCTTCCCGAAGCAGCGATTTTGAATGCACTCCTGACAACCTGCGCAAGCTTATTTACATCCTTTACGATGAAATTATGCTTGGTTATCGGCATTGTCACGCCTGCTATATCAATCTCCTGAAAAGAATCCTTTCCAAGAAGTGAGACACCTACATTGCATGTAACAGCTACAATAGGAACAGAATCCATATATGCTGTTGCGATACCTGTTACAAGATTGGTTGCTCCCGGTCCTGATGTAGCGAAGCATACACCGACCCTTCCTGTTGCTCTTGCGTATCCGTCGGCAGCATGTGAAGCTCCCTGCTCATGGGATGTAAGAATATGCGTAATCTTATCTGAATTCTTATATAATTCGTCATATACATTGAGTATGGCACCACCCGGATAACCGAATACTGTATCTACCCCCTGCTCCTTCAAACACTCAATCAAAATCTGTGAACCGTTTAACTGCATCTGTGAATCCTCCCAAACAATTATTTCTCAAGTACTGCTCCCTTGCAGGAATCAGATACCATCTTAGCGTACCTTGCAAGATAACCTGTTGTAACCTTAGGCTCTCTCGGTTTCCATTCAGCCCTTCTCGCCGCAAGCTCCTCGTCTGATACCGCAAGCTCAAGCTTATTCTCAGGAATGTTAATCTTAATCAAATCCCCTTCCTTAACAAGAGCTATAGGACCGCCAACTGCTGCCTCCGGACATACATGTCCGATTGAAGCTCCTCTGGAAGCTCCTGAGAAGCGTCCGTCTGTGATAAGGGCTACACTTGAACCAAGTCCCATTCCTGCAATAGCAGATGTAGGATTGAGCATCTCACGCATACCCGGGCCGCCCTTAGGTCCTTCGTATCTGATTACGACGACATCTCCGGCAACAATCTTTCCGCCCTTGATAGCTGCAATTGCATCCTCCTCACAGTCAAATACCCTCGCCGGTCCCTCGTGAACCATCATCTCAGGGACAACTGCCGAACGCTTGACAACACATGAATCTGGTGCAAGATTTCCCTTGAGAACCGCTATACCTCCTGTTGTGCTGTAAGGATTATCTATAGGTCTTATGACCTCTGTATTCATATTGACACAGCCCTCAATATTCTCTGCCATTGTCCTGCCTGTGACTGTGAGAACATCTGTGTTCAAAAGCTTCTTCTTGTTGAGTTCGTTCATGACGGCGTATACACCGCCAGCTTCATTAAGCTCCTCGATATATGTGTGGCCTGCCGGTGCAAGATGACAGAGGTTAGGTGTCCTTGCGCTTATCTCATTGGCGATATCCACGTTAAGCTCCACGCCTGCTTCCCTTGCAATCGCCGGAAGATGAAGCATGCTGTTCGTCGAACAGCCGAGTGCCATGTCAACCGTGAGTGCATTCATAAAAGCCTTCTCCGTCATGATATCTCTCGGCTTAATATCCTTCTTTACAAGCTCCATAATCTGCATTCCTGCATGCTTTGCAAGCTTAATTCTCTCCGAATATACGGCAGGAATCGTTCCATTGCCGCGAAGTCCCATTCCAAGTGCCTCTGTAAGACAGTTCATGGAGTTGGCTGTGTACATGCCTGAGCATGAGCCACATGTAGGACATGTCTTAGCCTCGTACTCCTTAAGCTGCTCCTCTGTAATCTTACCTGCAGCATAAGCACCTACCGCCTCGAACATGCTCGAGAGGCTGGTCTTGCAGCCTGCAACCTTACCTGCAAGCATCGGTCCGCCGCTGACAAAAATAGTAGGAATATTAACTCTCGCCGCTGCCATTAAAAGACCCGGAACATTCTTATCACAGTTAGGAAGCATTACAAGTCCGTCGAACTGATGTGCAAGCGCCATACACTCTGTAGAATCCGCAATCAAATCTCTGGTAACAAGTGAGTACTTCATTCCTGTATGTCCCATCGCAATACCATCGCACACTGCGATAGCCGGAAACACTCTAGGTGTACCGCCAGCCATTGCAACACCGAGCTTCACAGCGTCGACCAATTTATCAATATTCATATGACCCGGAACAATCTCATTGTAGGAGCTTACAATACCGATAAGCGGTCTGTTCATCTCCTCCTCTGTAAGTCCCAGCGCATTAAACAGGGAACGATGTGGAGCCTGCTGTGTTCCCTTGAAAACTGCATCACTTCTCATAATATACTAATCCTCTTTTCTGAGCGATCTGTTACGAAGAAATAATAAGAAATTCACGAACGTGACTTCTAATCTGCCATAAAAGCAATTCATTTTCGCTCTGAAACAAATTGCATGTGTAAAAATAGATAACTATTATCTGCACTACAGATAAAAGATTGATTTATTATAGCACACTTTCAGACTTTAATCTACTGAATTTTTAAAATATAGATATAAAATACTATTTTTATCTTTCATAACTATCACTCACATAAATTCTATACTAATTGCAATACTGCCTCACAGCAGCATACAACAATAACAGCCTTATACTTTTCGCATTATACTCTTTCGGCAATCAAATCACCCATCTGTGTAGTACTTACCTGCTTCATGCCATCCGCCATGATATCGACTGTCCTGTAGCCCTCTGAGATAACGCTCTTGACCGCAGCCTCAACTGCAGCCGCTTCCTTGTCAAGATCGAATGAGTAGCGCAGCATCATAGCCGCTGAGAGGATTGTCGCAATAGGGTTTGCCTTATCCTGTCCTGCTATGTCCGGAGCTGCACCATGACTAGGCTCATAAAGACCAAGCCTGCCCGCTCCAAGGCTCGCCGATGATAACATTCCGATGGAGCCTGTTATCATGCTCGCCTCATCCGAAAGAATATCGCCGAACATATTCTCCGTGAGAACCACATCGAACTGCGCCGGATCCTTCACAAGCTGCATTGCACAGTTGTCAACAAGCATATCCTCAACCTTAACCTCAGGATAATCCTTAGAAACCTCGGCAACAATCTTTCTCCAGAGTCTCGATGTGTCAAGGACGTTAGCCTTGTCAACACTGATAATATGCTTATTTCTCTTCATCGCAATCTCGAATGCCTTGATTGCAATTCTTCTTATCTCATTCTCATCATACTTGAGTGTATCCACCGCCGTCACAACACCATTAACTTCCTTGGTGTTTCTCTCTCCGAAATAGAGACCACCTGTGAGCTCTCTGACGATAATCATATCAAAGCCCTTATCAGCAACCTCCTCCTTGAGAGGACATGCACCCTTAAGCTCGCTGTACAGGTATGCAGGTCTTAAATTGGCAAATAGCTCAAGTCCCTTCCTGATTGCAAGAAGTCCTGCCTCGGGCCTCTTGTTAGGAGGAAGCTCATACCAGCTGTCCACTCCCACTCTTCCGCCAACCGCTCCAAGAAGAACGGCATCCGAAGCCTTCGCTGTGGCAAGTGCCTCATCCGTGAGCGGAACTCCGTACGCATCTATTGAACAGCCACCCATAAGCACTTCCTTATATGTAAATCTGTGTCCATATTTTTCTGCCACCCTGTCAAGAACCTTTCTTGCCTCACGCACAATCTCAGGTCCGATTCCGTCTCCCGGAATAAGTGTAACATTAAATTCCATAACATACCTCCAAATCACTGCCGCGCTTATGTATCCGGCTGTCTATTTTGCTTTTCTAATTATGGTACATCAAGTTATTTTTATTTTCAAGTTACGATTATAACATATATTTGATTAAAATACATCAAGGCTTATGTACTTTTTTTATGCAAAATTATTTTTTTTAATAAATAAAAGATTACTGAATTATGCATTGCATAAATGTATAATATAGATATATGCATTGCATAATTAATTATTTGACATTAAGGCGGTTCAAATGGAAAAAGATGAAAAGATGTACCTTCTAATTGAATTAAGAAAAGAAGAAGGCTTAAATAGAAAAGAATTTGCAAAAAAATATGACATACCATACCCGACAATTACTGACTGGGAAATGGGAAATAGAAGAATTCCTGAATATTTTCTAAGATTACTAGATTATAAAATAAAATCGGAATGTAATACAGCGAAAAATTCATCAAGTCAAGACGATACTGATATCTCAGGCAATAGCAGATTATTAATTTCCGAACTCAAAAATAAAAGAATTACTGAAAAAATAATAGACCGAGCTCTCTTTGAAGGTCTGAAAGATACTGGAGAAATTGTTGATTGTATAATTGTTTTAGGTGATTTAAATTCAGTACAAGCTCTTGTCTCTACCGCAGTTAAAGAATACATGAACGGACGCTGTTCCAGACTTTTGCTAAGCAGCGGTTGTGCTCATGAATTTACAGAGGGTACAATGAGCGAATCTGAGCATATGTACAATATAGCTTTAAAGCTAGGTATAACAAAAGACAATATTATAATAGAAAACGATTCACTAAATACCATTGAAAATATTTTATTTTCATTAACTAAGCTACAACGAACTTGTGGATTAAATAATATCAAAAAGATTCTACTAATTACAACAACATATCACATGAGAAGAAGTCTTGCTATTACCAACTATTTATTTCCTGAACAAATTAAAATAATACCTCATACAGCAGATGATAATATTACCAGACGCACTAATTGGATGAAAAGTAAAACAGGAATAGAAAATGTTAAAAAAGAGCTTGATGCTATTATTGCATCTGTAAATGACGGAATTTTTCCCGATTTTTACATATAGCCTGTTGACAATATGTCGTATACAACATAAAATATAAAGGAGAACATATGATAGATATTGAGTTTTACGATACAGAAGAAGGTTCATGTCCTGTACAAGAATACTTAGACACATTAGAGCCAAAGCTACTGGCAAAAACACTTAGAACCATTGATCTGCTGGAAACTAATGGAACTAAGCTTAGAATGCCATTCTCGGAACATATTAAAGATGACATCTTTGAGCTGCGGGCAAAACAGAGCTCTGACATAACCAGAATTTTATATTTTTTCTACGTGGGGAATACAGCAGTACTTACAAATGGTTTCACCAAAAAGACCAGAAAAACACCCAAAAACCAAATCGAATTAGCCAGGAAATATAAAGATGACTATGAACGGAGGCATAAAAATGAGCAAGTATAATGAATATAAAAAAAAGGCGCTGTCCGATTCAGAAGTAAAAAGAGAATATGATGAATTACAGCCTGAATATGACATAATTCAAGCTATGATTGATGCTAGAGCAAGCCAGAATATCACGCAAAAAGAATTATCAGATAGGACAGGAATAACACAGGCAGATATCAGCCGAATTGAACACGGAACAAGAAATCCCAGCTTAGCAATGATGAAAAAACTTGCAGCCGGACTGGGCATGCAGCTCAAGCTCGAATTTCTGCCATTCCCTATCAAGAAATAATGCATTCGATAGGTTCTTATCTAACATTTCCAAAAAAACACCCTCCTTACCGGTCTGCCCGGCAAAGAGGGTACATATTCAGCATTCATACTCAAAAATGTATGTTTACACCGCCGATATTACTTCTCCGGCTTCTCAACCTGTACGATAGCTGTCTTCTGCATAGGGATACGGCAGTTCTTGTTGTTACCGAACTCTACGATTACAACGTCATCTGTGATATCGAGAACAACTCCATAGAAACCGCTTGTTGTGAGAACGCTGTCGCCAACCTCCATTGAGGCAAGTGTCTCATTGAGCTGCTTCTGCTGCTTCTTCTGTGGACGGATTGCGATAAAGTACATAAGTACAACGAAGAAAATAATATATCCTACTAATAAAAGGATTGATGAAGCTCCGCCTGCTGCTGACTCTAATAATACCATTTTTTCCTCCTTGACCGGAAATATTTTGTGTGAACCGGCTAAAACTTATATCATTATATATGATATGGGGGATATTTGCAATTAAAAAATGATAAACAATGTTATAAGTTATCGCTCTTTCCGGCTATGCTCATTTCTGATACGTAAGCTGCTATACCATTCTCTCATTTTTTAACGCTGACTTTTCCGTCATCCATCTCATATACTGCACTGTACAAATCTCTGGAATTATCCAGCCAGACCAGCTCTGGAGAAATAAAACTATCAACCTGGGGTGTTGTTTCATCGATCACCGCTTCCTGCAATTGTCCATCTGCCCTGTGACAGCCACAAATCAGAACACATGCAAAAATAATAATGATAATGTTCTTTCTAATATTAATCCTCATTTCTCATCCAGCATGAGCTGCACTCTGTTCTGGATTATATTTATGGTCTCATCTATAGTTCTATTATTCTCAATAAGCATTCCCGCTTCCTCGCATACAATCGCTATACAGTCACGCTCCAGATTATTATAAAACACTGCATTTTCTATGGCTGTCCTGACCTCATCTACCTGCCGGGTTGTCATTGGCTCTACAGCTCTTCCATTAACGTATGTCACATCCGCTATTTTATCTCCATTCTCATCCAGTACATAATTTCCATCAGAATCCTTAAGGTACTCTTTCTCAACCTCCTTGGCAAGCGTTGCCTCTAATGCTTCCTTTCCGGTAACGAACTGCCCACTCTCGCTCTCTATAAATGCCCTCGACAGTACTGCCTCAAGAAATTCCCATGCAGCATCCTTATATTCAGAAGCAGCCGTTATCGCAACAAGGCTTCCATAAGACATTATACCTGCACTTACTCTTTCATTTCCACTCGGAAAACCTATAAGCTTTAATTGCCTTCCGCCTCCGTTCTGCCATTCAAGCTTCTCAAAATCGCGTGCAGAATATATGTATTTTCTCCATACTACGTTATCCCCTGCTGCACTCCTCTCTTCCCCGCTTAAGGTTACCGGTGTGATATTGAGTGCATTAATTCTGTTTAATATATCTCTGAAGCGTTCATTATCAAAATCGGCGGTTCCCTCATCAAAATCAACAAAACCATATATTCCATTCAGCATTGCCATATCCATAATACATTTTTTGGAATCTTCTGCAGTCCAGCCCGGCTCAATATAAAGCTGCGGATTTTGTTCACAGTAATCTAAGAATTCTTCTATGGTCCAGGATTCAGTGTCCCCTATTGAATCTGCAGGCACAGCCAGAGTATAGAATGAAAAATCCGTAGGAAATGTATATAAATTTCCATCAATCGTAAAATCCTCCACAACCCGCTCAATAATTCCGGTCAAATCAACTTTATCGCTCTTTTCTATGTACGAATTTATACCTTCAAGATAGCCCTTGCTTACATATTCCTTCAATGTGTCCTTGCTTGCACCTGATAAAACCTCCACTATATCCGGTGCATCCGTACCCGCAAGCGAAGCATTTATCTGATTCTGTCTTGTATCACTGTCATCACTGTATTTACCGGCTTTAATAATGTACTCCTTATTAGATTTATTAAAAGAAGAAACATAACCGGCATATTTACTGCTTGTTGTCAGCGTTGCAATACATAACTCCTGTTTTTTTACTTCAGCCTCATTATCTGCCTTCTTTGTAAGGCTTACTATCTCAATTCCATTTTCACCTTCATTTACAAATATATAAGAGCTATCATTAAGCTTTTCTACCGAACAGAGATTTATTCCAATCAAATCATAATCCGCTAAATCAATAACCGTCTGATTATCACTGTCGTTAACATAACAGTTCAGTTTTCCGTTTTCCACATAAAAAATATTATTATAACAATTTAAAAGCTTAACCTGCTGCGGGAAGCTTTTTACCTTCTCTGTATCCTTACCGTTCTCCAAAATCACATATAAATTCTTTTCTTTACCTGAAAATGTTGAAAAATATACTTTATTCTCCGGTACTACGAACACATTCGTAATAATTTCATTTACATTATACTCCTGCTTAAGCTCCCCTGCTTCTGAGTAAACATACAGACTGCCCTGTGAAGCAATATATATGTTATCTCTGCTGTCTGCAGCCATAGCGTAAACATCTGAATTGTCATCCGGCATGGCAAGCTCAGTCTGTGAAATATATTTTCCAAAGATATCATAAACCTTAACCATTGTCGTGTTTTCGAGATTATTTCTGACTATAACAAAAATTTTATCCTGCCCTGACACAGCCAGATTGAGAATTACTTCATTCTCATCCGTAATGTTATCTAATACTTTTTCCCCTGAAATCTTATTGTATTTAACGACATTCTTACTATCTGCGTCCTTATAAATAACATTCTGCTTAATAAGCTGATAATTGACATCCTCACTCTGCCCAGCCTGTATGGTTTCATACGAAGCAGAATACCCGGCATTCTTTTCTTTATTACATGCTGACAATGTAATTGCTGCCAGAAACAAAATAACTGTAATAAGCTTTTTGTTCATTTTCTTTTCCCCCATATTCAATTATTATCTAAAATATATGCTCGCATAAAAGCGAGCATATATCAATTTGTTCATAAATATATTAAATTCATCTTTTGAAGCTCTTATATTCTCTTTAATCACCTTCTTCGTCTAAATTTTTATTAAATATACCTTTCTCCCCATCTGTGCTCTTACACAGTTTACTATCAATAGTACGACTTATATTATACAGCCGTCCTTTTATTCAGTCATATTTTTACTATTTTCATGGATTCGTTAAAATTTGTCAGGCTTTCTTCTATTTTTTCTCATCAAGGTACAACTGTACCCTGTTTGGGATTTTCCTGCCTATCTTTCTTTATCACCGTGACATTCTCTCACCAAGATACAGTTCAACCCTTCCCTTCAGGTTTGAAATAACCTTATCCGCATCCATGTCTCCCTCAAAATAATTTACCAGTTCCTCCGCCATAACATCATTAAGTTCAACCGGAAGACTGCTATCAGGTGTGGACTTTTCAATTAAGTCAAGCAGAAGTTTTCTGTCCTTGTCATAATCAAGCTGTTCTTCTTCAATATTTACAACCGGCAGTCCCATAATATAACACGACACCTTTGTATCAATCTCACTTAACTGATGTTCGAATACATCCTTTCGCACACTTATATCAAAATCATCACTTTCTGAGGCTTCGAGCTGTTCTTTGTAGGAAAGCATAAGCTTGATAAACGAATATGCAATACGTTTTTCCTCATCGCCGGCATTGTCCCTTACAGCCAGCATGGAAGTCGGTGCCATGTAATGCCCATTTCCATCCTCACAAGGATATCCGATAAAATTAACATCATCACCCATAAGTAATCGAAGGTACGGTATATCAAGTGGTTTTTTAATTTCTACATCAAGGCACAGCATGCTGCCATCTAAAAGATTTTCATATTTTCCGTTTGTTCCCTGATACTGCTTTCCCAATTCTATAACATTACGAAATGCTTCCGTATCAAAGGATGTTATGCCATTCACAGCATCAATAAAGTAATTATCTTTGAGACCATGCATGAAATACTTCAAAACAAAAGCTGTACCATCATCCATAGAATTTCCATAAAAAATTGATTTCAATGAATCCTTCCTGTCATCTATGCACTTAATGAACTCCTCATAATTCCACCCATCCATGTCCTTCATTGCAGTGATAACCGTTCTTATGCGGAAGTTGGTCACGACACCATATAACTTATCATCGACTCTCCCCATGTTAACAGCTTCCGGAATAAGTTCATCGGTAATTCCCATCTGGTCAAATATATCATCCAATGGCTCCCAGTATTTTGTCATATCTTTGAACTCCACAAGGGCAGTGTCTATTATTACAGGACCTTCTCCCGCAGTCAGCTCAGTAAGCATTTTCTGGTCATCATACTGATATTCTGTCAAATTTATCTGATAAGCAGGATACGTTCTGTTAAAATCCGCAACTGCTGCACTATAAGCATTCTTATTCCAATGATCAACAGCAAATGTTATACTCTTAACCTCAACCTCCTGTGTCGTAGGTTCAAGGTGCACAAATCCGTATCCATTAGAATCACTGTACAGTACATTTATCCCCTGTTCCTGCGAGCCGGACACAGTCTCAGCTTTTGATACCCTTATGCCATGATTTTTCCACAGATACAGAGTCTGTGTATTGCCATCAGAAGTATTTTTTTAATAAACGCCATCTTTATCTGCAAAAAGAATATTATTTTCATCCCAGTATGTAAAGCATCCGCCATAGCCTTCAAGTTTTTCAAGCCTTGTCTCACTTGCAGCTGCAGAATCAACCATGAATATTTCACCACTATTCCATAATGCAACCGTGCCATCACCAAGTGGATTTAGTGACACATTTTCTTCATTATCGAGTTCTATTTCCCAAAGCAGCTTACCATCTGCGGAAACTATACAATAATGGCAGGAGTAAGAGTACTCTTCCTCCTGTTTTGAGTAAATGAGATGAACATTACCATCCTTATCCTCTGACATGGAAAGCGGAGTCACATAATCTGACACAAGGAAATCCAAATCCACCCGGCTGACTTCACTCATATCTTCGTCAAGCTCGCAGATTACATACTTAAAGCCATGAGGAGTGTTTTCGGCAGGCTCCGAGCTGAATGCCACATAGTGCTCACTTGCCCAGATACTTCCTATTCCTGTCACCTGCTTTTCAAAGCCTTCTGTGATTCTGATTGATTTTTTCTCTCCATCAGAGCCAATATATACCATCTCATCCCAGCAGTTAACACTATCCCCATCTATGAAAAAATGTTTTTTTAATGCTGCAGCATGCTGCATTCCCATTGCCGCCATGGAATTGCCACCGGATATATCACTCTTAAGCTCCTCAAATGACAGGGCTGTCGGCATTCCTGTTGCACTGTACAAATCTCTGGAATTATCCTGCCAGACCAGCTCTGGAGAAATAAAACTATCAACCTGGTGTGTTGTTTCATCGGTCACCGTTTCCTGCAATTGTCCATCTGCCCTGTGACAGCCACAAATCAGAACAGATGCAAAAATAATAATGATAATGTTCTTTCTCATATTCCCTCTCCTCACTCAAACCTGTAATAAATATTTACAAAATAAAGCATATCTCTGATTTTACATAATTTAACTAAATCCGAATTAATTGCCGAATTATTAATTATGGTGTGCCGAATGTAATTTTTATTAAATATACCTTTCTTCCCATCTGTGCCCTTACACAGTTTACTATCAATAGTACGACTTATATTATACATCCATCCTTTTATTTAGTCATATTTTTACTATTTTCATGGATTCGTTAAAATTTGTCAGGCTTTCTTCTATTTTTTCTCATCAAGATACAACTGTACCCTGTTCTGTATTACCGCAGCAGCCTCAGCAGCACTATTCTGACCTGAAATGAAGCTCATCGCCTCCTCATATACTATATCGTAAACTGCCATATCATATTGCTTATAGCCCGATGCTGTGTAAGCAAGCTCGCGAAGGGTATCAGCCTGTTGGGATGTAAGATTGCTGCTAAGAGGGTTATGACCATTTACGCCGTCCTCATATTCATGCATGGCAGCATATAGCTGTGCCTCGAATTTATCTTCAAATACCGGCATGCCGGACGGTTCAAAATTCGTTAGATAATACTTCATAAATTCCCATGCTGCAGCCTGATTTTCACTCACGGCACTCATCGCCATATTATTATCAAACACCAGCTGTGCACTTGCATGTGATTTTGATGGATAGCCCAAGTATACCTTCTCAATATTGTCAAAATGCATGTCCAGCATTTTAACGTTTATGATATCCATGCTGTCAAAATTTTCAAGCAATACCTCTTTTTTCTTAAGCTTGTCATTTATCTCATCATCAGGGACAGAGGTGTATGTATCCGGAAGTGTCTGAACAAGCTTCAGCATATTTATAAAATCATCCGACTCAAAACTGCACTCCCCGGTATCCTTATCGTAGAATAAATCCATTGAATATTTTAAAAATCTCTCAAGCTCGAAGCTGTTCTTTTCTCTGGCAAATAGCTGTGCACCGCTATATTTTTCAAGCAGTTCATACATTGTTGTGAAATTCCAATCCTCATCAGCATTAAGAAGCCCCTCGCTTCCGACAATCGTCACCAGCTTAAACTCAGGTGCCATAACATAAAGCCTGCCGTCATCTTCCAATGACGAAAGAACACTCGGTATAAAATCTTCCCTGCCAATATCGCCATCCTTATCAATGCAGGTGTACAGGTCGGTTAAAATTCCCTTGTCTGCAAGATTGTCTATATCTAAATTGTCATCAATATTAAACCAGAACAAATCAGCACCATTTCCTGTTATCAGGTCATTGTAAAACCTTGTGAGTGCTGTATCATACTCATCATAATCATAATTAAAGTATGGTTTAACCGTGACATAATATTCAGTATTATATCTGTTGAACTTATTTATCGGCTCCGCATATATCCATGAAGGAGCAGTAAACGCTGAGAGCACAAGCTGTTTTCTCTCAGTGACATCTGCTGCCTGCTTTCCCTCCAGCACCGCAAGCTCAATTGCCACATCCGCCGCCTGTCCCGATAAATCAATATCTTCCACAGAAGCTATATAAAAAGTGCCCGACTGTGCCCTGCCAAAGCCTGATTCCCCGGAATCCTCCGAGCTGTTGATTCCATAATCCTGAAGGCAGACAAGTGTAGTGTAATCCGAATTATCAACATTATATTCATATATATAAGTCTCTGTTATAATATATAGCACACCATTTTCGGAAACACCCAGCTCTCTCATATTGCCCTCATAGATGTCAGGAACATTTTCCAATCTGTCTCCTAATCTTCCGGATTCCCTGTCGATGTTATATATATCGACCTTATACTCATTATTGACACACAAAAAATACCATTTACCGGATGGTGCAGCCAGAATACGCCCTAAAGCTAAATAACCAATGCCTCCCATATTAGCAGGCTTATCCATCATCCCCGACACTGTTCCCTCGCTGTCAATGTACACAAGCGTTTTCTCACCGACTATGCATATATTTCCCTGCTCATCAATATCCACATCTCCAACCGAAAGTCTCTCATTCCTGTCGGACAATGCTTTCTCAACATTATTAAGGTCAATCTCCTTTATAAGATCAAAATTATCATCATACAGCATCAGTTTCTTATTGGCAAAACCTGCAAAACCCTGAGAAGTCTTAAAATAATCTCCCAATGTTCCAAGCTGCTTCTTAGTATATCCATCCCCTTCGATATCCTTAATCACAACATAATTGCTTCTTGTATGCGTCATATCGTCACTATGCTCTACAACCCCATACACCGCCTTCTCATTAACGAATATATGCGAGAACGCTCTTGATGGAATAGCATCCTCCTTGCCCATCTCACATGAAAGCTGCACAAAAGACGGCTGATATACAATATTCTCCTCACTTCCCGTCACAACAGTAACGTCCTCCGGCTTGTTCTTCCCGGAATTGCAGCCTGTGCAAAGCACAACCGCCGACAATAGCATTAAAAGCTTACCCCTGATTTTCTTATTCATATTCAACGCCTCGATTCTTTTAAGAGTATAAAAATTTGTAAACAATCTTTATTACTAATAGCAGTATAGAGGGCATGGAAACTGCCCTCTATAATAAACACTGTTAAATTCTACTTTAATACACTGAACCGTATTCGTCAACATAATATTGCTGTGATGCTGAATGAAGCTTGCCACCATATTTATAAGATACATTAACAGTAATATAGCTACTATTACCTGTCTTACTAAATGAAAATCCAGCAAGCTCTCCTGATGTCAGATTAACCAGTTCGGCATCTCTAAAATATCCTGTATAACCTTCATCCCATGCCCAGTAAAGCCTGACATAAATATCTATCCCAGTATTATTGTCAGTAAACTTATAAACTCCTGACATGCTCTGTGTTCTCGCCTGAATAATTTCATTTCTGTTTTCTGAAACATCATTTTTTTCTGCAGCAAGGCACATCGTACTGCCAAACATAAGTGTCATTACCATTATCATTGCCACAAAAAAATTAAGCTTTTTTCTTTTAAACATACTAATACCTCTCTTTCGTTTATAATGTGTAGTTATTGTTTTCTTCTCCCCATCTGTGCCCTTACACAGTTAACTATTAATAGTATATTTCAATTATAAACTTTCACTTTGTTCCTACCATGACAAATGAGGAAACTATACAATTTCTTCATTTGTCATGGTAGAGAATTACATTTCATATAAAATAGAAATTACAACAACACTATTAAAGGAGATAACGCATTATGAATCTTAAAAAATTATTTTTTACTTTTTTTGTTGAACTCACATTAATACTCAACATTACCAATTTAACTGGCAACACAAAAAAAATCCAAGATAATACAAAGGAAACAAATAATTATTCCGTCAGTGTATATTCCAATGATATATATTCAGACTCAAACAATAATAAATAGTTTATCTATTCTCTAGCCATTCTCTATATATACTCATCCTTTTTTCATTTTGATTCAGCTTTGCAATCTGATATGCACACCTGCATAAAGCTATATCATTTTCTGTAACTTCTCCACGCTCTTTGTTGTTCCATGCTTCACAATACAGCAAAGTACTCAAAGGGCGCATTCTTTCACATTCAACATCTATTCTGATTCCATCTTCAGCGATTTTATTTGAAATCTCATATTTTGCAGCATTCCCATATAAATTGGCACACCTAACACATGCCTCCTCATAGGAACCGGCAAATTGTTTTTTAGAAAGTGAATCCTGCATATCCATGGTTAATTTATCAAAATCAATCAAATTATCATATTTATTCATCATGTCCATGCAGACTATATAATCATGTAAAATCATTTTTTCATGTTTAATTAAAAACTTGTAATTTCCAATTTTCTCAATATTAAATGGAAGCAGCTTTTCAAGACCTTCAAGCATCTGAGAGGTTGTTATTTTATTTTCACGAAGCTGCCAATATAATACTATATACTTTAGTGCAATATCATTGATTTCCACCGAAATATCAAGTTCATTTATCAACTGTTCTATTATATTGTCCGCACGCTCAGAATTCTGTTGTTTTATACATGCTTCCAATTCATCCCACAATCTATATGCCTCAAGCTTATCCGCCACAATCACATCACTTCTAAGAACTCCCTTCAAGCCAAGCTTATCTAAAAGCTCCTTTGAAGTTCTGTAGCTTGGGGAACTCTGCCCCTTTACAATCCTCTGCACATTTCTGGCACTCTGATTTGTCCCTGCAAGCTCCTCTATCGACATTCCATACATGCGTCTTCTCTCATCTATAAGCTGGTTCACACAGCGAAAACCGCTGTCAACATAGTATGGATACCATTCAAACAATTCACGCTCATGCTTATACTTTCTAAACAGTTCATCCACACATTCTAGGAGCTCGCGGCAGCTTAAAGTGTCATAGGCGATATTTTTAACAGTGCTTTTATTAGTGTCTTTAATATTGTCTCTGATAGCACCACAAACATCGCCCTCGACATTATTGCAAGCAAGTTCCTTGACATTATCATTTAAGCTGTCATTAAGCTCAATAATGTTCGTAAGAAGCGGTCTGATGTAATAAAGTCTCGCCGTCTCCTTAAGCATATCAAGTGCACTTATACAGCATTCAAGCTTATCACGCTTATCTTCTACAGTCATGTTTTGCAGACCAACGCAGGCTGCAAGCTCACATACTGCCTTGGGATATATGCATACAAGATTCCACTTCTCAGCACCGGAGGCTTCACAGTAGCTTATCAATAGCTTATATATTCTGCATGCAGCTTCTGTATTTCCAAGCTTGGCACTGATACGTGCAATGCCAAAAAACATATACGCTTCATAGATTGTTATACATGACAGGTTTTCCAGATTTTCATATTCAGGCATGGTGACATGTAGTGCAGCAGCATAGAGCTCCAAGCCTTCTATAAACTTACCATCAAGCTCTGCAATTCTTCCATTCATGAACAGAATAAACTGATTGTTGAGCGGTATATTCTTGTAGCTTGCTTTGTACCTTTCGATATTTTTCTGTGCCATATCAAGACTGCCATCCTTGATATTTTCAAGTATGTACAGCCTGTCCATCATCTCATCATACTCTGCCTGCGGAAGGTATGTTCCGCATCTGTCTGAGTTAATCCCCAGCCTCTGGCACAGCGCCCTCAGAATATGTATTCCCCCGACATATTCCCCGCTCTCAAGCTTGGAACACACAGCCGCACTGCATATCCCATTGCAAACATCGTTCACGGAAAGTCCCCGCTTTGTACGCTCATTTTCAATTATTTTTCCTATATAGTTCTCGTAAGTATCCTGCAATTTTATATATAGCTCCTGATGTTTTATGTAATGCAATTAATACAGTTATCCCATTTTGATATGCCACATAGATACGATAACATATTTTGTTATAACTTAACATGACATATGAAGAAACTGTTTATATTTTCATACCCAATTTCGACTACTAAACAACTTTTTTTATAAATTTACAGCTCAATCTATCTAGCGTATCATAATCGCCCTCATTTCCATACCAGCTCGCTATATTACTCATAAAGACATCATACATCCATTCATGATTATTTTCGCTACAATTCTTGTATACATATTCTATAAACTCTGTTTTCTTGCAATCAACATAATTACTTCTACTCGAAATTAGGGAATTGACGAACATACACTCTTCCTGAGTAATGAAAAGGTTACCATTATATACTATTTTCTCATATGGTATCGTACACTTGAGTGCCTTTATAATATTTTTAACATGCTGATTTTTATCTATTAATCCAAGGTCATATCTGATGCTGCTCTCTGTTCTGATTATATACTGCTGATTGACAGGAATATCCAAGTCTATCATTCCTTTAAGTTTCATGAAGAGAGTCAACGCCTTATCATAGTAAAGCGGACATTCGCAATCCGCTTTCGCTACTTGCTCATGAACGCAGTCGCTTTGCGAACTGTCAGTGGGAGCT
>ENA-UEPJ01000095-UEPJ01000095.1-human-gut-metagenome-genome-assembly--contig:-NODE-95-length-109965-cov-11.518792_pt1 | contig 109965 bp, 88 predicted proteins | sample MGYA00242890_ERZ507896 | MGnify/ENA primary metagenome ERZ507896 (study PRJEB26167, sample SAMN06115508) | human gut metagenome | host: Homo sapiens | place: China:Qinghai | collected 2015-08-20...
TTTCAGGTTGCTGCCGATTATTGTTTCTATAAAAGAAAAAGAGACCGAACTCTAAAAAAATCTTTTGGGTCGCCCCCATTTTGTTATCGGATATTTTTATTTTTGTTTTGATTTGCTGATTTCTTCTTGTACTATGGCATCCAAAACGGCAACAGTCGTCAAATTGACTATATCTCTTGAAGAACTTTCGATATCCGTAAAATGTATAGGTTTGTTTAATCCCATTTGAATCGGTCCGATAGACTCTGCTAATCCCATTTCCAATAACATCTTATATGCCGAATTGGCTGAGCTTAAATTCGGGAAAATGAGTGTATTTACTTCTTTCCCTGCCAATTTGTTGAACGGGAATGTTTTATCTCGCAGGGTTGTATTAAGAGCGAAATTGATTTGCATTTCTCCGTCAATTGCCAATTCAGGATAATTTTCCTGCATTTCTCTGACCGCTTCATGCACTTGTACCGGACTACCGGTATTGTCAGCGCCGAAATTAGAATAAGATACCATTGCCATAACAGGCTCGTGGGCAAAGAATTTTACGGCATGACGGGCTAAGCGGGCAATATCTACTAATGTCTCTGAGTCGGGATGGCGGTTGATGAGTGTATCGGCAAGGAAATAAGTCCCTTTTTTGGTATTCATGATATGCATTGCTCCGAAATGTTTATGACCTTCCCGAATACCGATAACATCTTTTGCAATTTGTATGGTTTCGGTATATTTGGTATAAGTTCCGGTAATAAATGCATCGGCATCGCCTACTTCTACCATCATCATTCCAAAATAGTTGCGGTCGAACATTTTTTCTCGAGCTTCGTCTAAAGTGATACCCTCTCTTTGACGTTTCTGTGCTAATATTTTTGCATATTTTTCACGACGTTCCGTTTCTTCGCCACTTCGTAAATTTACGATTTCAAGGCCATCGAGATTTAAACCGTTTTGTTCGGCTACACTATGTATATAGTCGGTATTCCCCAGTAAGATCGGGAAACAGATACCTTCTTGATAAGCAGTAACGGCAGCCGAAAGCATATTGGCGTGATTGGCTTCGGCAAATACGACACGTTTTGGATTCTGAACAGCCATTTCGGTGAACCGACGTATCATTTTATTATCATATCCCATTAGAGCTCTCAATTTACTTTCATAAGCATCCCAATCGGTTATTATTGGAGCTGCAGCGCCAGATTCGATTGCTGCTTTTGCAACTGCCGGAGCAACGGTTGTGAGTAAACGGGGATCGAGAGGTTTGGGAATAATATATTCCGGGCCGAAACTTATTCGTTTCAGATTATATGCTGCATTAACGACATCAGGAACAGGTTTTTTAGCTAATCCTGCAATGGCATAAACTGCCGCTAATTTCATTGCTTCATTAATACAAGTTGCTCTTACATCGAGAGCTCCTCTGAATATGTAAGGGAATCCGAGAACGTTGTTGATTTGATTTGGATAGTCTGATCGACCTGTCGCAAAAATTAAATCAGGACGAGAAGATTTGGCTTTATCATATGCAATTTCCGGATTTGGATTGGCTAATGCAAAAACGATTGGTTTCTCGTTCATGGAACGAACCATTTCAACGCTTAATACGTCCGCTTTAGAAAGTCCGAGGAACACGTCCGCACCCCGCATAGCTTCTTCTAAGGTATCAATATCCCGATCTGTGATAAATTGTTTTTTCGATTCGTTCAGGTCGGTACGCTTTTGGTTTATCACTCCACGACTGTCAACCATTACGATATTTTCTTTTTTCGCACCCAACATCATGTATAATTTTGTACATGAACTGGCTGAAGCTCCGGCTCCGTTAACGACGATCTTTACGTTTTCGATTTTTTTACCCTGTATTTCGAGTGCATTTAACAATCCAGCTCCGGATATAATAGCTGTACCGTGTTGATCATCATGCATTACGGGTATGGATAGTTCAGCTTTCAACCGATTTTCGATCTCGAAACATTCGGGAGCTTTTATGTCTTCAAGATTAATTCCTCCGAATGTTGGGGCAATGGCTTTTACGGCTTGGATAAATTTTTCAGGATCTTTTTCGTTTACTTCGATGTCAAAAACATCTATCCCTGCAAATATTTTGAACAGAAGACCTTTTCCTTCCATTACCGGTTTTCCTGCTAATGCACCGATATCACCTAATCCTAACACTGCCGTTCCGTTTGATATAACAGCGACCAAATTGCCTTTAGATGTATATTCGTATGCTTTTTGTGGATCTTTCTCTATTTCGAGGCATGGTTCGGCCACACCGGGAGAATAAGCGAGTGATAAATCCATTTGTGTGCTGTATGGTTTAGTGGGAACAACTTCTATTTTCCCGGGTTTGCCCTGACTATGATATAAAAGGGCTGCTTCTTTCGTTACTTTTGACATATGCTGTAAATTATATATGTAATGTAAATAGAATGATAATTCAATATTTATCAAAAATTTCCATGCAAATCTAATAATTTATATTTATCCCGAAAATAAAAAATACAAACTATAACATTGTTAAATAATGTGCTCATTTTGAGATCGCCTTATTTACATTAATTAACTGTATTGAAAAATGGATTATTTAGAAAACTTTATATGTTTTATAAGTTTTCGTTTATCTTTGTCAAATATAAAAGAGTGATTAAGCTTTTTATTCAAAAAATTTAGACAAGCTATACTCTTAAGTAGACTCTAAAAGAAAAAGGTCGTATGAATAAAGAATTGAGAAACAGAATTATTGATAAAGCTGCGGTTTTGTTCACCAGACATGGGATTAAATCTGTGACTATGGATTATATCGCCAGTCAAATGGGAATCTCGAAACGTACGCTTTATGAAAACTTTAAAGATAAGGACCAGTTATTGTTAGAATGTATTTTGTATATTCAGAAAGAGACAGAAGATGAGGCTGAAGAGATTTATAAAACTGCCGAAAATTCGTTAGATCTGTTGTTAAAGGTTTTTCAAAGCACATGGCGTAAAATGCAAAATGTGAATAGAAATTATTTTAGTGATGTAAAGCGCTATCATCCGTCTATCGCACAAGTTCTGGATAATAATAGAGACCAAAGAGCCGGATATATGGCTTCATTAATGGAACAAGGCAAACGAGAAGGTTTGATTCGTGAAAATTTGAAGTCGCAAATAGCTTCTTTTTTATTGATGGCGCAATTTGATTTTCTTTTTAATTCAGATGAAGTATTTGCCTCGCATTATTCGTTTATAGATGTTTATGAAACGATTTTCATGAACTTTATTCGTGGTATTGCGACTTCAAAAGGAATTATGTTTATCGATGAGTTTGTCGATAGAACAGAGAATGCATAAAGATAAATTTATTAGAACCCGAATAAGTATGAAAAAAGGTATATATTTAAGACAGGTCGGGATGACTTTGTTGTTAACATTTGCGATTGTATATAAAGCCGGAGCTCAGGAGCAGTCTCGGTCTTTGACTTTAGATTTGGATAAGGCTATCGAAATTGCTTTAAGCGAAAACCCGACAATAAAAGTAGCCGATATAGAGATCACCAGAAAAGATTATTTTCGTAAGGGGGCTATCGGAAACTTATTTCCTACGATTACGGCATCCGGAGACTATTCTCGAACATTGAAAAAACAAGTTATGTATATGGACATGGATATTCCGGGAATGGATAATGGTATGAAAGTCGGGCAGGATAACTCTTATTCTATGGGATTTAATTTTCAGTTACCGATTGTTGCTCCTACGTTTTGGAAAAATATACAACTTTCGAAAGCTGATATAGAACAGACTTTAGAAAGTGCTCGGGCTTCACGGTTATCTTTAGTAGATCAGGTAAAGAAGGCATACTATAATGTTATGATGAGTGAAGATTCATATCAAGTTTTGAAAGAGAGTTATGATAATGCCTGCCTAAATGCAAAGGATTTTAGAAATAAATATGAACATGGTGTCGCTTCGGAATACGATGTTTTGCGCGCTGAGGTTCAGGTACGGACTTTAGAACCCGGATTATTACAAGCCGAGAATGGGGTGAAATTATCTAAGGTAAACTTGAAGGTTCTTTTGGGATTGGACATGAATATTGAGGTTACTCCTGCAAATAAGCTGTCAGATTATGAGGCTGATATGTATGAACAAGCGTTGAATATCGATACCTCTTTACAAAATAACACAAATTTAAAACAACTCGATTTGCAAGCGGATTATTTAAAGAAAGCATTGGTTGTACAGAAGATGTCATGGTATCCGACTTTAACAGCGACCGGTTTATATAATTGGACTTCTATGAGTAATGGGCCTATATTTAAAGATTTTCGTTGGAATCCGTATTCAATGATCGGTTTAACCTTATCAATCCCGATTTTTCAAGGAGGCAGCCGTTATTATAAGGTAAAGGATGCGCAATTAACGGTTAATCAGATGAAATTCCGCCGGCAAGATTTAGTTAGGAATTTACAGATGCAATCTATCTCATATATAGATAATATTCAAAAATCTATTAAACAAATAGCCTCTAATAAAGAAGGGGTAAGACAAGCCGAAAAAGCATATTCAATCATGCAGAAAAAATTTGAGATCGGAGCTGCAACTTTTATCGAAGTAAATGATGCTAATGTTGCGCTTACGAATGCCCGATTATCGTATTACCAAGCTATCCATGATTATCTGGCTGCCAAATCGGATTTGGAACAAGTTACAGGTAATGTTGATTTGAGTAAATATATGAAGGATCAACAAAATTAATATTTGTAATTCTCAAAAAGTCAAGGAAATAAAAAACAGTAAATATGGTAAGAAATAAGAAATTCTGCATTATGTCATTAGCCGCTTCGGTTGTGATGTTCTCTTGTACTTCAGAAAAAAAACAAGAAGTTAAGGTTGATGAAAAACCTCTTGTCCGACTCGAAACTGTAAAGACACAAGAGGTAGAACAGATACAGGAATTCACAGCGACGGTCGAAGCCAATGTCGTAAATAACATAGTTCCGTCAATGTCATTGCGTATCAATGATATTTTGGTTGAAGTCGGTGATCATGTCCGTAAAGGGCAAGTTTTGGCCCAGATGGATAAGACAAACTTGCTCCAATCGCAGACTCAATTGGAAAATATTCAGTTAGAATATGACCGTGCATTTGAATTATATAAAGTCGGCGGAGCATCCAAACAAAGTTTAGATGCTCAAAAAACACAACTGGACGTAGCAAAAACTGCCTATGAGAATTTGAAAGAAAACACTATATTGGTTAGTCCGATAAATGGAATTGTTACGGCACGAAATTATGATAGTGGGGATATGATCGGGGGTGAGCCGGTCGTGACTATTGAGCAAATGTCACCGGTCAAACTTTTGGTAAATGTTTCGGAAAGTTTTTATACTCGAGTAAGAAAAGGAATGGATGTTAATGTAAAAGTCGAAGTTTATGGAGATGAGATATTTCATGGAAAAGTTAGTTTGATTTATCCGACAGTCGATCCCCAGACAAGGACATTTCCGGTAGAAATCAAGTTGCCGAATAAAGATCTGAAAGTTCGTCCCGGAATGTTTGCTCGTGTTACGATGAATTTCGGAACACAAAATCATGTAGTTGCGCCAGATTTGTCTATAATCAAGCAAGCAGGATCTGGAGACCGTTATATCTATGTATATAAAGATGGAAAGGTCTCCTATAATAAAGTTTTATTAGGTCGTCGGATGGATGATAAATATGAAATTATTTCCGGAGTGTCCGATGGGGATCAAGTCGTTGTTGCCGGGCAGAGCCGTTTGACGAATGGGGCAGAGGTTTCTGTTGAGAATGCAGAATAGCAAAACCAATAAGAGTTCCTCTTTCCGTATTTCATTTAAATGTAAAAAGAAAAAGTTATGAGTTTATATTCATCCGCAGTAAAGAAACCGATAACAACAGCTCTCTGTTTTGTCGCTATTGTAATTATCGGTCTTTTTTCGTTGAGTAGATTATCTATTGACCTGTTACCGGATATTGAGACTAATACTATCATGGTGATGACTGCATATCCGGGAGCTAGTGCTTCAGATATAGAAACAAACGTAACGAAAGTTATGGAGAATACGTTGAATACAGTAACCAATTTAAAACATATAACATCTCAGTCAAAAGAAAATTTATCTATTGTTACTTTGGAGTTTGAATATGGTACGGATATAGATGTCGCAACAAATGATGTCCGGGATAAGCTGGATATTGTCGAGACCTCCCTTCCGGATAATGTCGAAAATCCCATTATTTTTAAATTCGGAACAGATGATATACCGATTCTGATTCTTTCGGTTACGGCAGAAGAGAGTATGCCTGCTCTTTATAAAATTTTGGATGATAAGGTCGCTAACCCGTTAAAACGTATCGGTGGAGTGGGGTCGGTATCTGTGACCGGAGCTCCGGAACGAGAGATACAAGTATATTGTGATCCGCAGAAATTAGAAGCATATAATCTTACTGTTGAGGGCATATCTGGAATCATCGCTCAAGAAAATCTTAATACTCCGGGAGGTAGTATCGATATAGGTTCTAATACCTATTCTTTGCGAGTTCAGGGGGAGTTTACAGATGCAAAACAGATGGAGGACATTGTTGTCGGCACGTATGGCGATAAAACTATTTTTTTGAAAAATGTAGCGCGCATAGAAGATAGTGTTAAGGAGAGGGCTCAGGAAGCATATAATAACGGACTTCAGGGAGGAATGGTTATTATTCAAAAACAGTCTGGTGCAAATTCCGTAAATATTTCTAATGCTGTTTTAAAACGGTTGCCTGCTATTCAAAAAGACCTTCCTTCTGATGTGAAGTTGGACATTATTATAAATACATCTACGAATATCGAAAATACGATCGGCAGCTTAGTAGAGACTGTGGCCGTTACGTTTGTTATTGTAATGCTGGTCGTTTTGGTTTTTCTGGGGCGTTGGAGAGCGACATTTATTATTGTTATTACGATACCGATTTCTTTAATAGCTTCGTTCGCTTATTTGTTGATATCCGGAAATACGTTAAATATTATATCGTTGAGTTCGTTAAGTATTGCTATTGGTATGGTTGTAGATGATGCTATCGTAGTATTGGAAAATGTGACTAATCATATTGAACGGGGAAGTGCTCCGAAACAGGCGGCAATACATGGTACGAATGAAGTTGCAATATCGGTTATTGCTTCTACTCTTACTATGTTGGCTGTATTTTTGCCGTTGACGATGATTACCGGAATGGCCGGTATTTTGTTTCGTCAGTTAGGATGGATCGTGAGTATAATAATGATTGTTTCTACAGTCTGTGCCCTGTCTTTAACACCAATGCTTTGTTCGCAGTGGTTGCGTCTCGATCCTAAAAAAGGAAAGCTGTTTATGTTTTTTTTTACACCGATAGAAAAAGTTTTGGATTTGCTGGATACCGGGTATGCAAAATTAATTACTTGGGCAGTCGGTCATCGTACGATTGTCGTATGTGGTGCTGCAGTAATTTTTGTCGGAAGTTTGTTTCTCACAAAATTCATTTCTACCGAATTTTTCCCGACGCAAGATAATGCTCGTATTGGTGTGACAATAGAATTACCGGTCGGTACACGTACGGAAATTTCAAGAGAACTAGCCTTGAAAATAGATAAAGAATTCAGAGAAAAATATCCGGAAATTTTAATTTCGAATTTTACGGTGGGACAAGCAGATACGGACAATACATTCGGATCGATACAGACCAACGGAACTCACATTATTTCATATAATATTAATTTGTCGAGTGTCGGTGATCGTGAACGAGGCTTAGTAGAAATTTGTGAATTGATGCGTCAAGATCTGAAAAAGTATCCGGAAATTAAAACTTTTGAGGTAAATGCCGGAGGAAGTTCTGAGTCGATGGGTGGTCAAAGTACAGTAGATGTCGAAATTTATGGTTATGATTTTAGTATGACCGATAAAATAGCTTCTGAGCTTTCGAATAAAATGAAAGATTTAAAAATTTGTTCAGGAGTACATATCAGTCGGGAAGATTACATTCCTGAGTATCAGGTTGACTTTGACAGAGAAAAGTTAGCTTTGAATGGACTGAACGTAGCTACGGCATCTTCATATTTACGTAATCGTATCAATGGATCGACTGCGTCTTATTACAGAGAGGATGGTGATGAATATGATATTACCGTTCGTTATGCACCGGAATATCGCCAATCTGTAGAAGACATTGAAAATATAATGGTATATAATTCTCAGGGACACGGTGTCCGGATTCGTGATTTGGGAAAAGTCGTAGAACGTATGACACCTCCGACGATAGAACGAAAAAACAGGGAGCGAGTCGTAACGGTAAAAGGAGTTGTTGCTCCGGGTGCTGCTTTAGGAGATTTGGTTTCTGAGACGCAGAATATAATTTCCAAAATGGATATTCCGTCTGACATAAGTCTGAGTATCGGTGGGGCTTTTGAAGATCAACAAGATACATTTAAAGATTTGACTATTTTAGGAATTATGATCATAATACTTGTGTTTATTGTGTTGGCAGCACAATTCGAATCTCTTACCGATCCTTTCATTATTATGTTTTCCTTACCATTTGCTTTTACCGGTGTATTTATAGGATTAGCCGTGACGGGAACGCCGTTGGGAGTTATGGCGATGATCGGTGTCATTATGTTAGCTGGTATCGTAGTGAAAAACGGTATCGTATTAATTGATTATACTATTCTGAATCGGGAAAGGGGATTGTCTATTACTCATGCCGTAATACATGCCGGCAAGTCTCGTTTACGTCCCGTGTTGATGACGACTTTGACGACTGTGTTCGGTATGATTCCCATGGCTGTGGGAACTGGCGAAGGCTCAGAGATGTGGCGTTCTATGGGAATGACAGTTGCTTGGGGATTATCTGTGTCAACGTTGATTACGCTAGTGATCGTACCTGTTGTATATTGCATATTTGCTAAAAACGGAGTATTGCGAAAACGACGTAAATTAGCGGCAGAATTGAAAGGATTAGAGAAATTGTGATTATATATTCTTTCAGGAAATCTGTTATTTCCTGAAGCTTAAAATGTAAATAGCTAACTTATGAAAGCAGTATTTATAGCCTTTGATCAGGCTCATTTAGAGATGATTCAGAGTATTTTAGATCATCATAATTGTCGAGGGTTTTCATATTGGGAAAATATTCAAGGGAGAGGCTCTGTAAAAGGTGAACCACATTATGGTAGTCATGCTTGGCCAAGTATGAATTCGGCGATATTGACCATGGTCGAAGACCGGCAAGTCGACGGATTATTGAAACTTCTCAATAACTTAGATAAACAAAAGGAAGCTTTAGGGCTTAGAGCTTTTGTCTGGAATATAGAACAAAGTATATAAACAAGTTATGGCCGAAAAAGCAAATGTTATTGTCAAATTTATGTTGAGTGCTCGAAAAAGGAGAGGTATCTATTTTTTTTCGGCCACTATATTTATTATTACAATATTTTTATTTTTCTTATCTGTTATTTTATATGAACAGCATTTGCCGGGACGTCGTTTAGCGTTACTATTCGCATTGATGGGAATCTTGCTATTCTTTTTTTCTTTGTGGGCTATTTATAGTTTACGGAAAGATGGATATGTAGGGATGATTATATCGGATGAGGGAATTACTGATCTTTCTACCGGTTATAGGATTGATACGGTACTATGGAATGATGTGACGAAAATTAAGGTTATGGACGATCTTGAGAATCTGAATTATAAATATGTCGTTTTGGTAGTAAAAAATCCCAATCAATATATAATGCAAGAACCCACAGCAATAAAAAAACGATCTTTAATGCTGAAGCTACATCAATATGGCTCTCCTATATGTTTTTCGATACGGGCATTGGATTGTTCTTTTAAGGAATTGTATGTGGTAATAACATCTCGATATCAGGCTATAAGAGGAGTGAATGCGGTCATTGTATCGGATTGATTACAAATCAAATAAAAAAGGCAGGATTTATAAATCCTGCTTTTTTTATAAAGGAAGTTCTTCACATTCTTTTATCCATATTGTACTGTTTGCATCACTCGGCATTTTCCAGTCACCTCTGGGCGAAAGACTCACCGAACCGACTTTTGGACCGTCGGGAAGGCATGAGCGTTTAAACTGTTGGTTGAAAAAGCGTTTAAAAAAGATCGTTAACCATTTTTGTATCGTACTTGTATCATACTTTCCTTTGAAAGCTTGTCGGGCTAAGAAGTAAATTTTGGCGGGACGGAATCCGAACCGTAAAAAATAATATAAAAAGAAATCATGCAATTCATAAGGTCCTACCAAATCTTCGGTTTTTTGTTTGATATTACCGTGCTCATCTCCCGGAATTAATTCCGGACTGATGGGAGTATTGACGATGTCTAATAATGTATGTTTCGTTTCGGCAGATATTTCTTGAGATGCAGCCCATTCGACAAGATAACGCACAAGAGTTTTAGGAATACTTCCATTTACTCCATACATCGACATGTGGTCTCCATTATATGTAGCCCATCCTAAAGCCAATTCGGATAAATCTCCCGTGCCGATAACCAATCCGTTATTTTGATTGGCGATATCCATAAGAATTTGAGTCCTTTCTCTTGCTTGAGAGTTTTCATAAGTAATATCATGAATATTGATATCATGATTTATATCTTTAAAATGTTGTGTACATGCCTCTTTGATGCTGATTTCCCGTATTGTCACGCCGAGCAGTTTCATTAGTTCTTTAGCATTATGGTAGGTTCGGTCGGTAGTACCGAAGCCGGGCATGGTAACACCGACGATTTGTTCGCGGTTTAGTTTTAGTCGATCGAATGTTTTTACACAAACTAAAAGTGCGAGTGTCGAATCAAGTCCTCCCGATATACCGATAACTACAGATTGTGCGTGTGTATGGATAATACGTTTTGCTAAACCGGTTATTTGTATATTGAAAATTTCTTCGCACCGATCAAACAAAAGTTTATTTTCGGACGGGATGAATGGATGAGGTGTTATGGTTCTTTTCAATTCTGTTAATTCGTATGTCGGAAGATGGAAATCTATATTCCGGTATTTTTCTGTAGAATACATCGAGCAACTATTATACCCTGAATTTATTCTTCGGTCAAAAAGTAAACGATCTATATCGATTTCTGACATAATTAACTGTTTTTCAGAAATAAACCTCTGACTTTCAGCGAGAATTGTTCCGTTTTCTGCAATTATTCCATTTCCTGCAAAAACGAGATCAGTCGATGACTCTCCGCTTCCGGCAGATGCGTATATATAAGCGGCATTACAACGAGCTGATTGCTGCCGTATAAGTTCTTCTCTGTAAATTTGTTTCCCGATTAATTCATTGCTGGCCGATAAGTTTAACAATATATTAGCTCCATTTAAAGCTTGTAATGAACTGGGGGGAACAGTAACCCACAAATCCTCACAAATTTCTGTACCGATAACGACTTCTCCTGACCGGAACAGTAAATCCGTACCGAACGGAACATCTTGTCCACATAGACTTATAGAGGTTTGTCGATTATCCATAGAAGACGCAAACCATCGCTTTTCATAAAACTCTTTGTAATTAGGTAAAAATGTTTTCGGAATGACCCCCAATATTTTTCCTCCTTGGAATGCGATAGCGGCATTGAATATTTGATTACCATTGGTAACAGGAGCGCCGACAACGCACAGAAGTTTTTCATCACTTGTTTTGTCGATTAGTTTCTTTAAAGCTTTTTCTGCGCTTTTTATTAATAACTGTTGAGTGAATAGATCTCCACAGGTGTAAGAAGTAATACATAATTCCGGGAAAACGATTATTTCTATATGTTTTTGTCCGGCTTCTCGTATTAATTTTTCAATTTCAATTGTATTGTAAATGCAGTCGGCGACTTTTGTTTTTGGAATAGCTGCTGCAACTTTTACGAATCCGTAGGTCATGATTTGCTCGAATTAGGGTTATTTTTGCAAAAGTATGAATTTTATGTAGCCTATGGCGGTTTGGAATAAAAAAATATTTCGTAGATTTTTATCTTGAAATATGAATATGTACTTTTGTAAAAAACAAAATATATACAAATGAAAAAAGTCATTTATGTAGCACTTCTGTGCTTTTGTGCTCAATCAGGCTTTTCAGCACATACGTTTGATTTAAAGTCTATCGTATCCGGAGAATATCAAACGAAGCGAGTTCCTGCATTTTTACCTATGAATGACGGAGAACACTATACTCAAAGATCGAAAGATAAAACCATGATTATAAAGTATAGTTATAAAACCGGACAGGCTGTGGACACATTATTTAATGTAGCTTCGGCAAGAGAATGTCCTTTTAAAACTTTCGACGGCTATTCAATGAGTGCAGATGAAAAAAAAATATTGTTATATGCCGATGCAGAGCCTGTTTATCGTCGTTCTTTCAAGGCTGTATATTATACCTTTGAAATAAGAAGGAATTTGGTAAAGCCTCTTTCTGATAAACCGGGAAAACAACAGATTGCGACATTCTCACCTAATGGAAGAATGGTTGCATTTGTGAGAGATAATAATATTTATTTGAAAAAGTTGGATTATGGAACTGAGTCTGCAATTACTTCTGACGGAGTAAAGAATAAAATATTGAACGGAATTCCTGATTGGGTTTATGAAGAAGAGTTTTCTGTTGTCAGCACTTTGTCATGGTCTCCCGATAACACTACATTAGCATTTGTAAAGACAGATGAAACGGATGTTCCGGAATATTCAATACAAATGTTTGAAGGGGAATGTCCGAGTCTGACTCCTTATGCGTATTATCCCGGAGAATTTGTGTATAAATACCCGGTTGCCGGAACAAAGAATAGTAAAGTCGCTGTTTTTACTTATACAGTAGAGACTCGTGCAGTAAAAAAAATGAATGTACCTGTTGATGAAGACAGTTATATACCGCGTATTCGGTTTACGCAAAATCCGGATCAATTGGCCGTGATGACCCTTAATAGGAATCAAAATGACTTTAGAATGTTTCTGACAAATCCGAAATCAGGAGTGAGTAAATTATTGATTCAGGATAAAAATGAAACATGGATAGATCCGGATATTATGGATTACATTACTTTTTATCCTTCCGGTTTTATTTTTGCATCAGAAAAAAGCGGATTCAGACATCTTTATCATTACAATATGTCTGGTACTCTTATTCGACAAATTACCCGGGGAAATTGGGATGTGACAGCGTATTACGGACAAGATGCCAAGGGGTATTATTATTATGAATCTGCTGCTGAAAGTCCTTTATGTAGAGCTGTTTATCGTGTTGACAACAAAGGAAATATTGTAAAAATATCGACACAAAAGGGGTATAATCAAGCCCATTTTAATCCGGCCTGCACCTATTTTGTAAATGAATATAGCAATGCGGTAACTCCGCCGGTTGTGACAGTACATAATTCTCAAGGTAAACAATTGCGTATTATCGAAGAAAATTCGAAATTGAAAAATCTGCCGTTTTCTCGGAAAGAATTTTTTACTTTTAAGAATGAGTCAGGAGAAATATTAAATGGCTATATAATGAAACCGAAAAATTTTATCTCCGGGAAAAAATATCCTGTTGTGATGGTGCAATATAGCGGACCGGGTTCTCAAATGGTTTTGGATAAATGGGCTGCAATAGACTGGACTCAATATTTGACGGATAACGGTTATATTGTTGCGTGTGTGGACGGTAGAGGTACAGGGGGTAGAGGTACAGCTTTTTCTCGTTCTATATATTGTAAAATGGGAATTTTAGAAGCTCAAGATCAGATAGCAGCAGCCCGTTATTTGGGATCGTTGGGATATGTAGACTCAAGTAATATTGCTATCTGGGGCTGGAGCTTCGGTGGATATACGACATTGATGTCGATGTCAATGAGTTCAGGAGTGTTTAAGTCGGGAGTAGCTATTGCTCCGGTAACCGATTGGCGTTATTATGATACGGTATATACTGAACGTTATATGCGTACTCCTCAAGAGAATAACGATGGTTATATACAGACTTCTCCATTAAAAAAAGCCGCAGATCTTGATGGAAAGTTATTGATTATTTCCGGTACTGCGGATGACAATGTTCATTATCTTAATACATTGCAATATAGCGAAGCTTTGGTACAAGCAAATAAGCAGTTCGAAATGCAGATTTATACAAACCGTAATCATAGTATTTACGGGTGCAATACCCGATATCATCTTTATACTAGGGTATATGATTTTTTGCAAAAAAATCTGAAATAAGAGCAGAGTTTTAAATTAAAAAAACAGACTGGATGTATAATTATTCAGTCTGTTTTTTTGTTATTATATTATACAAAAATAAAATTATTTGCTATTTTGTTTAAATCTGGATATTAGTATTTTAGAGGATTAAATGTTAATCTGCCAGATTATGTTGCATATTACATAAAAATACTGCATCTTAGCTTCGAGTTTAGCCTATAAGGATGTATAACAATTATGCTTCTTCTTCCTTGATTTGGTTAGGAGAAATAAAATTCTTCATTCGCTGTAAAAGTGCTATTCTACGTGTTAACTTGATAAAAATGACTTAGAGAAAGGTTGTTTAATAAATAATTTTATTGCCAGAGTAAATAAAAAGACTATACTTGAATATTTGAAGTTTCGTCTGTATTACCGGGAATATTAATTTTTTGAGCTCTCTGATAGTTGAAATATGAAACAAGAAAAATTGTTTAAGCATAGATATTTTTATTTGCAGTCAGCAGGTCTTTTGCCTCTTTTCCTGGTATCGTTAACCAATAATCATTTGACAGAGATTCATACGGTAAAACTGGCATTGTTTATAGGTTTGATTTGTCTATGTATCGAAATTTTTTACCGAATATTTTACCGGCGATTTTTGCTTATGTTCGGAGTTTCAACTCTTACGTTGATCCAATTTGCTTCTTTGAAATTGCTTTTTTACAATTCCTTATTTCTTATTTCCAATACTGTTTTTTTAGGGATATTGCTTTTTATTAATATTTTGATCGTTCGAGGATTACATAGGATTTTACTTCATAGACATTCTCGTGGTTATTCACGCAAGGATCGCATAGTGATGGCGAATATAATGCATGAATTTATGTATATGTCCCGATTGTTGCTGTATGTGTTGAGTTTTTATTTGGCTGTCATGATTATATTCAATGCCTATTCACGCAATATGTATCCGGATATATACGTTTTTTTGAATTATCGTTTGAATCTTATTTTGATGGTGCTTTATTGGGTTTATGAGTGTATCCGGATTATTTTATTGAATAAAATGCTTTCTAAAGAAATATGGTTACCGATTATTAATGAATCTTTATCTGTTATCGGAAGAGTAGAAAAGCACGAGAGTTTCCGTCATGGGAATCGTTATCTTCATCCTCATCTGCGTGTCATCATTATGTGTGGTAATAGAATATATTTGCAACCGGGTCAAATAAAGGGAAGTTTATCGGGGCTTCATCTGGATACTCCAATATCTGAAGATTTGCGTTATGGAGAGACGCCTGATAAAGTGTTGAAAATAGCTACGGAAAAATATATTTCTGCGGAAAACCAGAATGTTCCGCGTAAAATATTGACGTCAAAGTTCAAAACCGATATCATGAATCGTGTAATTATGTTATATGTTTTGAATGTCTCCGATGAATCGTATGTCATTAATAAACCTCGTGGAGGAAAATTTTGGACGTCCGATCAGATTGATGCAGAATTGGGAAAAGGTGTGTTCAGTACCTGTTTTGAACAAGAGTATGAGCTTTTGAAGAATACGATTCTGCTTGCTTGGGAATATACTGAGAAAGAAAAATGAAATATATGTTTGATTTAGTAACGATATTAGGCCCTACAGCTTCTGGGAAAACTTCTTTGGCTGTTGCTTTGGCTGCTGATTTAAATACGGAAATTATAAGTGCAGATTCCCGCCAGATTTATAAGCGTATGGACATCGGTACGGGAAAAGATTTGGAAGAGTATAAGTATGAAGATAAAGAAATACAGTATCATTTGATTGATATTTGTGAACCGGGATATAAATATAACCTTTATGAATATCAAAGAGACTTTAATGTAGTTTTTCAGGATTTGAGGACGAGAGAAAAATTCCCTATTTTATGTGGGGGAACAGGCCTTTATATAGAGACTGTCTTGAAAGGTTATAGTATGCCTCAGGTTCCTGAAAATAAAGAACTTCGTGAAAAATTGAAGGACAAGACATTGACAGAGTTGACGTCCATATTGAAAACTTATAAAACTTTGCATAATACTACGGATGTAGATAGTTGTAAGCGGGCTGTAAGAGCTATAGAAATAGCCGAATTTTATAGGAATCAGCAACCGGAGGAGAGAAAAAACAAGCCATTGAACAGCTTTATCGTAGGAGTCGATATAGAAAGGGAAGCCCGTCGGAGAAAAATTTCTGAACGTTTGCGAATGAGGCTCGATTCGGGAATGCTGGATGAAGTGAGAGCTTTATTAAAAGAAGGAATTTCTCCGGATGATCTTATTTATTATGGCCTTGAATATAAATATCTGACAGAATATTTGATAGGAAGACTTTCTTATGTCGAAATGGTGAGTAAACTAGAAATAGCAATTCATCAATTTGCGAAAAGACAAATGACATGGTTTCGGGGAATGGAACGGAGGGGTTTTTCTATTTTTTGGTTAGATGCATTTTTACCTTTGGACGAAAAAATCATGAAAATTAAAGAACAACTGAAAAAATAGATACAGGGATATCCGGGCTATTCAGTAAAGAGAATGGAAAGTCAATCAAATGTTTAAGATGTCCCTGTACCTTTATATATAGTATTTATGGCTGTAAAACATTCCTATTTATAAATATGTTCGTCTGTATAGGGCAGTTTTTGTAGTAAAAAATATTATTTTTGCATCCGTTTGGATATAAATAAAATACAAATGGAAAATTGCATGAAGAAGGTATTTTTGTTTGTGATTTTTTTGAGTAGTTTCACAAGTGCTTATACTACAAATTTTTTGATTACAGACAGTGCACAAAATGTTCCCGTCAGATATTTGATTTCAAGGAAAACACCAGAAAAGATAAATCGTATAACAGATGCCAAATGGTTTCAGATGACCTATATTTCTGTTCCTTTAATTGTTACCGGCTCTTTGGTAGAAATGAAAAAAGAGCCTTTTAGGAGTTTAAGAAATGAATATGTCCCGTCATTTCATCATGGATATGATGATTATTTGCAGTATGTTCCTATATTTGCATTGGTCGGAATGAAAGCTGCTGGAGTTGAAAGTCGCAGCTCATGGGGAAGAATGTTGACTTCAGACGCTTTCTCTGCAGCTCTTATGGCTACGACTGTGAATGTTATGAAACTTGTTATAGATTCTCGGAGGCCTGACGGAACGGCTTTAAATTCTTTCCCTTCTGGGCATTCAGCAACGGCATTTATGGCTGCGACAATGTTTCATAAAGAATATGGCGTGCGTAGCCCGTGGTACAGCATAGGAGCATATACGGTGGCTACAGCAACCTCAGTTTCCCGATTATTGAATAATAGACATTGGGTATCTGATGTAATGGTAGGTGCGGGAATCGGAATTCTATCTACTGAATTAGGTTATTATTTTGCTGATTTAATATTTGGCAAGAAAGGACTTAGACACCCTCAATATGATTTTGATGTTACATATTCCGATATATCCTCTTTTTTAGGATTATATATGGGTTTTACAATGATGCCGCACCATATATCTCTTTCTCCGGAGATAAATTTCAATACCTCAACGGGAAGTACCGTAGGTGTGGAAGGTGCTTATTATATAACACCGTATGTGGGAGTCGGAGCTGAATTATTGGCAAGTAGTATCCCTATGAAAATACAGAGCGGATTGTCTGTGCCTTCTAATGCTCATTTAGAATCTGGAGCATTCAATACGATTACGACATCTTTGGGCGCATATTTTTCGTTACCGATTTCCAAACGCTGGTATTTAGGAAGTAAATTACTGGCCGGGTATGGAAATTTTCAGGGAAATGGAGTCGATGTGGTATGGAATGATTCGGAAACAAGAGAGGAGGTAAGATCGGATTTTTTGAAAATGAAACATGCTAATTTTTTTAATGCGGGAACGGGCATTTCTTTGTCGTTCTGGGCTAAAAAGAACCTTTTAGCCAAAGGTTTCTTGGATTATAAAGTTGCACCGGTAAATATTCAATATTATGAAGCGTCGGGGTCTCAGTTTTATCAGGAATCTCGTCAAACGTTGCATTCTCTTACTTTGGGAGCTTCTGTAAATATTGTATGGTAAGGAGGTCATGCCTATTATTGATGGAGTGAAGTTTATCCGAATTATTCGGATTAAAAAGAATTGATTACCAGGAGAAATTTAGACAGGCTTTTAGATAATTTCAATCATTATACATCTTATGCCAATTAGAATGTCCGGTGTGTAGATATTACATGCTGGATATTTTTTTAATAAGATCGACCGAACGTTTTTTCTGCTTTTCTTGTTTAGTAAGAAAAATAGAAGATTATGTATAAACTTATATTATTGCGACACGGAGAAAGTGTCTGGAATAGCGAGAACCGATTTACTGGGTGGATGGATGTCGATTTATCTCCTAAAGGAGAAAAAGAAGCAGAAATGGCAGGCACTTTATTGAAGAGATATAATATTTTGTATGATTTGTGTTATACATCTTTTCTAAAACGAGCTATCAAAACTCAATTTATTGTTGCAGAGAAGGTTGACCGATTGTGGATTCCGGTTGTTAAATCATGGCGATTGAATGAGCGACATTATGGTGCTTTACAGGGATTGAATAAAAAGGAGACTGCTCTGGAATATGGGGATGAACAGGTGAAAATATGGCGAAGAAGTTTTGATGTACGTCCTCCTCAAATCAGTTTAGAAGATCCTCGTTTCCCCGGTTTTGATCCTCGATATGCTCAGTTAGATACGGCAATTTTACCGCAAGGAGAGTCATTAGAAGATACTGTTGCAAGAGTTCTCCCTTATTGGCAAGTTGAGATTGCACCGCAGATAGCAGAAGGAAAAACTGTATTGATAGCTGCACATGGTAATAGTTTAAGGGCTTTGATTATGCATCTTGAAGAGTTGAGCCCGGAGAAGATCGTAGGAGTAGAGATCCCTACCGGAACGCCGTTAATATATGAATTGGATAAACAGTTAAAACCGCTTACTCATTATTATTTGGAATAAGCGATAATCTTTTTACCTTTGTTTGGTAGTAACAAGAAAGATTATGAAGGTAAATAAGACTAATGCAGCCCGTTTGTTGGATAAGGCAAATATTGTTTATGAGTTGATTCCCTATCAAGTAGATGAGTCTGATTTGGCGGCTACACATGTTGCCGAACAGTTGGGTGAGAACATAGAACAGGTTTTTAAAACATTGGTTTTGCGAGGAGATAAAACAGGCATATTTGTTTGTGTCATTCCGGGTAATATGGAGGTGGATTTGAAAGCTGTGGCGAAAATATCAGGAAATAAAAGTGCCGAAATGATCGCTATGAAAGAACTCTTGCCTGTTACTGGATATATCAGAGGCGGTTGTTCGCCAATAGGGATGAAAAAGCATTTTCCGACATATTTTCATAAAACATGTCTTGATTTCCCTTATATATATGTAAGTGCCGGAGTGAGAGGAATACAGATTAAAATCGATCCCGCAGATTTGATAAAATTTGTTTCTGCAGAAGTCGGGGAGATCACAATATAAAGAACTGTGATAAAAAGCCGGGATTTATTCCGGCTTTTTACTGTAATATTTACAGTATTCTCTTATTCCACATTCAAGACATTTCGGCTTTCTGGCAGTACAAATATATCTACCATGTAATATGAGCCAGTGATGAGCGATTGGCAGTAAATGTCCCGGAATATGTTTTACCAATGTCTTTTCGGTTTCAAGCGGTGTTTTAGAATTATCTGTAAGACCTATTCGGTTTGAAACACGAAAGACATGTGTATCTACGGCCATAGCTTCTTTATTGAATACAACCGATGCAATTACATTTGCGGTTTTTCGGCCTACTCCCGGTAATTTCTGTAATTCATCTACGTCGGAAGGAATAATTCCATTAAATTCACTAAGTAATTTTTTTGCCATTCCGACTAAGTGTTTTGCTTTATTATTGGGATATGATACACTCTTGATATATTCATATACGACTTCTGGGGTTGTCGCTGCTAATGCCTCAGGAGTGGGAAAATCCCGGAATAAAGGCGGAGTGATTATATTTACCCGTTTATCAGTGCATTGAGCAGATAATATAACGGCGATTAGTAATTGAAACGGATCTTTATAATGAAGTTCCGTTTCGGCAACGGGAACATTTTTTGAGAACCACTCGATAATTTTGTCGTAACGTTCTTGTTTTCTCATTTTATATTAAAATATAAAAGGTACAAAGTTAAAAGACTTTGTACCTTGTTTTGGAGTCATTATCGATTTTAATGAGCAGATTCGAATTCTTCCAAAAAACGCTGATCGTTTTCTGAAAACATTCGAAGGTCTTTTACTTGGTATTTTAAATTTGTAATGCGCTCTATTCCCATTCCAAGTGCATATCCGGTATAAATTTTGCTATCTATGCCACAGGATTCCAATACGTTCGGATCTACCATTCCGCAACCTAATATCTCAACCCATCCGGTATGTTTACAGAATGAACAACCTTTTCCTCCACATAAGTTACAAGATATGTCCATTTCTGCAGACGGTTCGGTAAAAGGAAAGTATGAAGGACGTAGACGAATCTTTGTGTCAGGACCGAACATTTCTTTTGCAAAAAACAACAATGCCTGTTTCAAATCTGCAAAAGAAACGTTTTTATCTACATAAAGGGCTTCTACTTGATGAAAGAAACAATGAGCTCTAGCGGAGATCGCTTCATTTCGATATACACGCCCCGGACAGATAATACGAATCGGTGGTTGAGAATGTTCCATTACTCGAGTCTGTACGGATGATGTGTGGGTACGAAGTAAAATATCCGGACTGCGTTGAATAAAGAACGTATCTTGCATGTCTCTTGCCGGATGATCTTCTGCAAAATTCAATGATGAAAATACATGCCAGTCATCTTCAATCTCAGGACCTTCCGCTATAGAAAAACCTAAACGTCCGAAAATTTCGCATATTTCGTTTTTTACAAGAGAAATCGGATGACGGGTTCCTACGTTAACAGGGTAAGCTGTTCGCGTGAGATCTATCAGGTTGTTTTCTTGAGAATTGCTATCAAGGTTTTCTTTTAATTCATTAATACGATTGAGAGCTTTCTCTTTCAGTTCGTTTAAAAGTTTGCCGACTTCTTTTTTGTTTTCGGCAGCAACATTCCTGAAATCATTAAAAAGAAGAGATATTTCTCCTTTTTTACTTAAATATTTTATACGTAAAGCCTCTATTTCGTCTGCCTTAGATGCTTTTAATGCGTCTATTTCTGCTTTAAGTCGGTTTATTTTATCAATCATGATTTTGCTATTTTCCTGTTTTTAGCTGCAAATTTAATAATTAATAGTGACTTAAAAAGTCGTTTGGGAGGTAAATATTTTATAAATCAAAAAAAACAGTTACGTTTGTACATTGCATTTCGAAATTCGGTTATATGGATTTATCAGAAATAATGCTTCGTGTGAAGCAATTTATCGATTCAAGAATACAGCTTGATAAAACTATGCCTGTTCTTATTGGTCTTAGCGGAGGGGCTGATTCTGTTGCTTTATCGGATATTTTAGTTACATTAGGCTATCGATGTATTGCTTGCCATTGTAATTTTCAGTTACGGGGAGATGAGGCGGAAAGAGATATGGTGTTTGCCCGGGATATGGCACAGACATTGAATATTCCTTTTCGCAGTGTACGTTTCGACACAGAAATGTATGCTTCCCAAAAACATATATCTATCGAAATGGCTTGTCGTGAGTTACGTTATGAATGGTTTGAGGAACAGCGTAAGAAAATCGGTGCCGGAGCGACAGCTATTGCTCATCATAGGGATGATTCGGTCGAAACTGTTCTTTTAAATTTAATTAGAGGTACGGGAATATCCGGACTTACGGGAATTCATCCTGTCAACGGGTATATCGTGAGACCGTTGTTGTGTTTAAGCCGAAAGGATATTGAGTCATATTTGTCGTTGCGTGGATTACCTTATATTACGGATCGGACAAATAAGGAAGATATTTATGTGCGAAATAAGATTCGTTTACAAGTTTTACCTTTATTGGAAAGTATAAATCCGTCTGTTTATGCAACATTAGAACGCACGGCATCTAATTTATACGAGACAGAACAGTTATATCGTTTTGCCATAAGTTCAATTATAGATGAAATAACAGAACATAAAGACAACGAATTACATATCGAAATATCAAGACTATTTGCTTCTCCGTCTCCACGTACATTATTGTTTGAGATTTTAAGACCTTTTGGATTTTTGCCTGTTCAATTAGATGAGATTTTGAGAATGGCTTCAGCCATATCTGGAAAATATATTTTATCGGGAACTCATATTTTATTAAAGGATCGGGGATTTTTTATTGTAAAAGAAAAAGACGTTTGCAAAAATGATGTTGTCGTTATTTCTGAAAATGTTTTGAAAATATCTTATCCGGTAAAATTAGAGTTTTCCCGGATCAATAGAACTTCTGAATATGAAATTCCTAAAGATGCATGTATTGCGGTATTTGATGCGGATAAGGTCAGTTTTCCGTTAATGATCAGATGTTGGAAAGAAGGAGATCGTTTTATTCCGTTCGGAATGAAGGGAAGCCGTAAACTGAGTGATTATTTCAGGGATAAGAAATTTACATTATACCAAAAGCAAAAAGCCTATGTCCTGCTTTCGAAAAATGAAATTATTTGGGTAATAGGGGAAAGAACTTCCGATAAATTCAGAGTTGACGGAAAAACAACTCATATTTTGGAAATAAAATGTGAAAAATAATTAATACAAAAACTTATTGTTAACCATTTTTGTTGTATTTCCAAAAAACAAGTGTACATTTGTAGCGAAATAAAAGAGAGTTATAGGCTCTCTATCTCAAATTATTTCTGAACAAATTCCAATTAATATTATTTTATTATAGTTTTTGTCTTACTTTTTTAAGGCAATGATTTTGATTAATGTAGTTAACTCTATCACACCAATATAGATTCATGTATAACATTCTGGAACTAAAAGATAAGTCTTTGGAAGACTTGAAAGTAATAGCCCAAGAAATGGGTATAAAAAAAATTGATGCTTCTGAAAAAGATGATTTAGTATATAAGATATTAGATCAGCAAGCAATTGATATAGCAGGTAAAAAAGTTGCGGCTCAAGCAGAAACAAATGCTGCGAAGAAAAAAAAGTCAACAACTAAGGCTGCAAAGTCTAAAACCCCTGTCAAAGAAACAGAGACAGAAACGATTGTACCGGTAACGGTCTCTGCCGAACAAGAACCTATCGTAGAAAAAAAGACGACGAAAGGACGTAAGCCAAAAGCTGAGAAAACAGTTGAGTCTACTGTCGAAAATAATAAGTCGGATATTTCAGAGCCAATTGCAGTAGAAGAAACAATACAAAAAGAACCTGAACCTCTCAAAACGAAAAAAGCGAAATTTTCACATCCGGCTTTGAAAGAGCAGGTGGAACTGCCTGTCCCCGAAAATGATGAAGTCGCAGTTATAGAGAAAACTGCTGAAACGGAAAGTATTGAGAAACCTAAGGCACGAAAAGTTTTTAAGAAAGAGACATCCGAGCAACAGCAAGAAAATGTTTTGAAAGATGAGAAAAAAGAATCTGCTTCTGAAATTTCAAAACTTACAGACAAACCGGCAGCAGAAGTTCCAGTAAAAGAAAAAATTCAGTATGAGATGCCTCTGCCGGTGCAATCCGAAACTCATTTGGAAACATTTTTCCCTCGAAGCGAACGGCAACGTTTTGTACCGCGCAATCAACAACAACGCTACTCAAATAATAATTTAAATAATCAGAGTAAAGACATACAGCAAACTGTGCAGCAGCCAGAACGTGTTAATAACGAAACTAAGGTTGCAGAAAAGCCCTATGAATTTGAAGGTATACTTACAGGAAACGGAGTTCTTGAAATGATGCCCGACGGCTACGGTTTTTTGCGCTCTTCTGATTATAATTATTTGACATCTCCCGATGATATATATGTTTCTCAATCCCAAATTAAGCTTTTTGGCCTGAAAACAGGAGATGTGGTAGAAGGACCAATTCGCCCACCGAAAGAAGGAGAAAAATATTTTCCACTGGTTAAAGTAGAAAAAATTAATGGACGTACTCCGGAATATGTTCGAGATCGAGTACCGTTTGACCATTTGACACCTTTGTTCCCTGAAGAAAAATTTAAGCTGACCACCGGTCGTGCAAATGATATTTCAGCAAGAGTCGTAGATATGTTCTCTCCGATAGGTAAGGGACAACGCGGGCTAATTGTCGCTCAGCCGAAAACAGGAAAGACCATGCTTCTGAAAGACATTGCCAATGCTATTGCCGAAAATCATCCGGAAGTATTTATGATTATACTGTTGATCGATGAACGTCCTGAAGAAGTGACCGATATGGCTCGTAGTGTAAAAGCAGAAGTAATATCATCGACATTTGATGAACCGGCTGAGAGACATGTAAAAGTCGCTAGTATAGTTTTAGAAAAAGCGAAACGGATGGTAGAGTGTGGCCATGATGTCGTTATTCTTTTAGACTCTATTACTCGTCTCGCTCGTGCTTATAATACGGTCTCTCCTGCGTCCGGGAAAGTTCTCTCTGGTGGTGTGGATGCAAATGCGCTACATAAGCCGAAAAGATTTTTCGGAGCAGCTCGTAACATAGAGAACGGGGGAAGCCTCACGATTATAGCGACAGCTCTTACCGATACCGGCTCTAAAATGGATGATGTGATTTTTGAAGAGTTTAAAGGGACAGGGAATATGGAGTTACAGTTAGATCGTAAGCTCTCTAATAAGCGGATTTTCCCTGCTGTCGATATTACAGCTTCGAGTACTCGTAGAGATGATTTGCTTCTCGATAAAGATACATTGAATAGGATGTGGATATTAAGAAAATATTTGTCGGATATGAATTCTATAGAAGCAATGGAATTCATTAAGGACAGAATGGAAAAGACATCTTCTAATGAAGAATTATTATTGTCTATGAATGACTAATGTCCTTTCTGTAAAAAAATGAGAAATGACCTGTGTTGTTTGTTTTTCACAGGTCATTTTTTATATATTTGAGCATGATGAGAAAAAAATATTCATATTTTATTGTGTTGTCTATGATTTTATTGAGTAGTTGCCATACAATAAACCGGACGACAACTACTTCCGATTTTTCTATGTTCAAATCGTTGGGGGTAGAACTTAATAGGAATGATTTTATTCCACTATACAAAGAAGCGGCTTCGTGGATAGGAACACCGTATAAATATGGTGGAAATACGCGTTCAGGGGTTGATTGTTCTGGTCTTACTTGTATTATTTATCGTACGGTTTATGGTATCTTGTTAGATCGATCATCCGAAAATATTTATAAAAATTGTACTCATATTTCTAAGAAGCACTTGAAAGAAGGTGATTTGGTCTTTTTCTCTACAGGAAAAAAACAAAAGATAAATCATGTTGGCATTTATTTGAAAAATGGATATTTTATTCACTCTTCAACATCTAAAGGTGTTGTGATTAGTCACTTGAAAGAGTCTTATTATGCCGATAACTGGAAAGGTGGAGGAAGATTAAAAAAATAATGTCTATCTTCAAAAGATAGACATTATTTTTTTAATCTGTTTTCGTACTTAGAGCCAGTCGTATGAATTTTCCGACAAAAAATATTATCAGGTCAGTTTTGAAATTTAGAAAGGCTCTTACAGTTTCGCAAGTTTATTATGTCCTTTAAATTATTTAAGTTTATAGTAATTGACTAGTTCCGTTATACCATAAATAATTGCACATATACCGAACATGATCAAGATCGCATCTTGAGTTTCGAAAGGATTCAAGACGGTTATAATTCCGGCAATAAGAATTAATATAGGGGTGATATAATAGTATAAACTTATCGGGATGTTACGTTGTATATTAACCAATGATATAATTTGAGTTATGCCTCCTAAAACGAGAAGGAATCCGAGACAGTACATAAAAAATGCCGTGAAAAATTCCGGAATCAATGCCATACATAAGCCTAATAATATACTACCGGTACTTTCTATCAAAATATAAGAAGGTAATTTCATCCCTTCCTTAGACTTGCGTATCCAATAATTGATTAATGTGACAATTCCCGGTATGATAAAAAGGATACCGATAATTATGATAATCATGTTCGGGGCAAGTCTCGGCCATTTGATTAGTACGATTCCTATTATGATAGCAACAATACTTCTGACAATTGTATTTTTTAATTTGTACATAGCTTGAATATCTTTTATTATTCAGACAAAGATAACATAAAATTTGTTCTATATTCTATTTGTTTTGGTCTAAAATAACAGATTTTTTAGTATTTAAAACCCTTGTTGGGAATTATCGTTTTTACAGATTGGATTTAAATGGTTACATTTGTATAGTAAATAGTATAATTTTTATCTATGGGCACTCGAAAACGTCTGTTGGCTATTATAAATCCGATATCAGGAACTCACTCAAAAGTAAATATTCCTGAAACTATAAAAGCGACATTGGATGACAGTAAATTTGATATTCAGATCAAATTTACTGAATATGCCGGGCATGCTACTGTTTTGACGAGAGAGGCCGTAGCTGAAAAAACAGATTATGTACTTTCTGTAGGTGGAGACGGTACTTGTAATGAAATAGCAAAGGCTCTTATCCATTCCGATACGGCTTTAGGAATTATTCCTATCGGATCGGGTAACGGTTTGGCTCGTCATTTGGGAATTCCTATCGATGTCGTACGCGCATTAAAGATCGTCAATGAGAATAGAACTGTAGCTTTGGACTACTGCAAAGCTAATGATAAAGTATTTTTCTGTACTTGTGGTGTCGGTTTCGATGCTTGGGTAAGTATGAAGTTTGCGGAAGATAAGCATAGGGGAGGACTTACCTATTTGAGAAAAGCTGTTACTGAGTATATGAAATATAAAACCGAGACTTATCGTTTGGAAAGTAAAGACGGATCGGTTAAAGAAAAAGCATTTTTGATAGCATGTGGTAATGCTTCCCAATATGGAAATAACGCATATATTGCTCCACGTGCCAATATGCAGGATGGAAAGTTGGATGTTACGATCATACGACCTTTTACTCCATTTGATATAGGGCCGTTAGCAGTTCAATTGTTTACTAAACTTATAGACCGGAATAGTAATATTAAAACATTCGAAACAGAGTCTATATCTATCATTCGGGAAAAACCGGGAATCATGCATATAGATGGAGAACCGATAATGATGGATGCCCGTATAGATGTGAGCTGTATTCCGGGAGGATTGAAAGCCCTTGTTCCTGAAGAGAATAATAAAAAATCACTGATAGAGCCTATACAATCTGTATTCTGGGATGTTGTCGATACGATAAAAACGGAGTTGAATATTTAATCCCGTTATAAAAGACCTTTTAAATAGCTTTGTAATCGTTGAAATTCGATTTCAAAATTGGGTGTAAATATTTGCTTCCCTATATTTTGTTCAATTTCGTCAATGCTCCAAAAACGACCGGTTTCTACTTCATCTTTATCGGGAACTATCAGTCCGTCATATATAGTGTAGTAAGAATATACCATTTCCTTTTCTATCTCAGATTCAAAGATATATGAAAACGAAAAAGTCGGAGAGAAGTCCGTAATGCTCAGTTCTTCCCGAGTCTCGCGAAACAAAGCGTCTTCAACACTCTCACCGTAATCAACGTGTCCTCCGACTGCCGTATCCCATTTTCCCGGTTGAATATCTTTGTTCATAGCTCTTTTCTGGAGGTATAAATTTCCGTATTTATTAAAGATTTGTAGATGAATTACCGGATGTAAGAGTTTACTTCCGTTATGACATTCTTTACGAGTCGCTTTCCCTATTGTATGGCCTTGTTCGTCTATTATCGGAAATAGTTCTGTAGAATTATTCTTCATTTCGTTCTGTATTATATTTTTCTACAACCTTTTGAAGTTCCTCAGTCGAAATATCCGGTGGGCAATCAGAAAAATTAATTCTGAATGTACAGCCGTTTTTCCAGTTAGAACATCCGTATGCAGACTTACCTTTCAATATTTTCCCTTGCTTGCATATTGGACAAATTATTTCATTTATTTTCGATTCAAGTCTTTGATTCTTTATTTCTTTTTTTGCCGGATTCGCATTTTTGCTTTTCTTTTTCGTATCTGTTTTTTTTGCTTTATTCGTTTCTATTTTTTCCGTATCTTGAATAGTAATGCTTCTATTGACAGAGTCATTTCTGACATGGTTAACGATTTGAGTAACCATTATTTTAAGTTCGTCTAAAAAATTTCGGGCATTATATTCACTACGCTCTATTTTTCTTAGTTTATTTTCCCATATACCCGTCAATTCGGCTGATTTTAGCAGTTCGTCCTGTATTGTTTGTATCAATTCTATACCGGTAGATGTCGGAATGAGATTTTTACGCTCTTTCCGGATATAATTCCGTTTAAAAAGTGTCTCTATTATTGCAGCACGAGTGGATGGCCGTCCTATGCCGTTTTCTTTCAGAGCATCGCGTAATTCATCGTCATCGACTAATTTCCCGGCAGTTTCCATTGCTCGTAGCAAGGTAGCTTCGGTATATAATTTGGGGGGCTGTGTCCATTTTTCTGTTAAAGATGGTTCGTGCGGCCCGCTTTCTCCTTTTATAAAGTCAGGCAGAACTTTTTCTTCTTCATTTTCTTTTTCCGGATCTTTATCTTTTTCAAAAACGGTCCTCCAGCCGGGTTCTATAACTTGTTTCCCTGTTGTCTTGAATTCGACATTATTGACTTTTCCCAAAACAGTTGTTGTTGCGATTTTACAATCCGGATAAAATACTGCGATAAAACGACGAGCAACTAAATCATATACCTTCCGTTCATTATCCGTAAGATTATTTGGTCGTACGTTTGTCGGGATAATTGCGTGATGATCTGTTACTTTTGAATTGTCAAAAACTTTTTTAGGTTTGGGCAGTTTTCCTTTTTGTAAAGGGGGTATTAACGGTTCATAAATCGAATTAAAGGCTATGGCTTGCAGTATTCCGGGAACTTTAGGATAAATATCGTCACTTAAAAATGTGGTATCTACACGAGGATAGGTTGTTACTTTCTTTTCATACAAAGATTGTATCAATTTGAGTGTATCTTCTGCCGAAAATGCAAATTTCTTATTGCATTCTACTTGTAGAGATGTCAAATCAAAAAGTCGGGGAGGAGCTTCTTTCCCTTGTTTCTTGGAAACATCGGTTACTTCAAACGGGATTCCCAGAACTTCTTGCAAAAAAGACTCTCCTTCTTCTACCGTCTGAAAACGGCCTTTCGTAACAGAAAAGACGGTTTCTCTATATATTGTTTTGAGTTCCCAATAGGGTTGCGACACGAAATTATCAATTTCGAGCTGACGGTTGACGATCAAAGCTAAAGTAGGAGTCTGTACACGCCCTATTGATAAAACTTGTTTATTTTGGCCATATTTTAATGTATATAAACGGGTGGCGTTCATTCCCAATAACCAGTCTCCGATAGCTCTTGATAATCCGGCTTCATATAAAGTATTGAAATCTTCTTGTTTTTTCAAATTTTCAAAACCTTCCCGTATAGACTCTTCGGTAAGAGAGGATATCCATAGCCTATATACCGGACATTTGCAGCCGGCTTTTTGCATTACCCAACGTTGTATAAGTTCCCCTTCCTGTCCTGCATCACCGCAATTGATAACAGCCTCAGCTTTGGACATAAGAGTTTCGATAATACCGAACTGTTTCTCAATGCCTTTATCCTGAATCAGTTTTATACCAAATCGTTGAGGTATCATCGGAAGACTCCATAAAGACCACGATTTCCATTGTGGAGCGTATTCGTGAGGCTCTTTCAATGTACAAAGATGACCGAATGTCCATGTAACCTGATATCCGTTCCCTTCATAATATCCGTCATGTCTGGTTTTTGCTCCTACGATGTCGGCAATTTCTTTTGCGACACTCGGTTTTTCGGCAATACAAACTTTCATTCGTTTACTGATTCGATTTTCTTTACAAATGTAAGATTTTAATTTTAATGCAGAAAAGAGCTTTCGTCGATAATCTTATATTATATTTGTAAATCATTTGATGAAGAATGATTATGCAAAGAATAAACTTCAAGAAATTTAATTCGGTCGGTTATTTTTGTTTAGGGGCATCAGCAGTTTATTGCCTGATATTTATCATTTATTCGTTTTATTGGTTGATTTCTCCTTATCCGAACGAATATCGGGAGTTTGCTAATATTGACATTACCCGTATGTTCCTCGAGGGAAAGAATCCGTATGATACGGTTAATATACCTCCTTTTTTTTATGTCTATGGATTTGTCGTGCCGTTATTGACATCTTGGTTATATTCCCTTATTAGTTTTATTCATATAGATATGTTGTTGTTTCAACGTCTTATCGCTTTATCCGGCACTATACTATGCGGTTGGATATCAGCGAAGGAGGTAAAAAATCAGACAAACTCGATTGTGTATGCCTTTCTTGCATTTTCGATAACTTTGATTGTCGGATGGAGCATGGGACTTTGTGTAGCCTTACCTAATACGTTAGGAGTTTTTGTTATGTTATTGACCTTATACAAAGCTAAAAGAATAAAAACTATCAAAGATATTTGCGGGGTATCATTTCTAACCATATTGTCATTTTTTATAAAACAGTATTTTGTAATTGTCTGTGTGCCTGTATTTATATGGTTGTTATTCCGATCTAAAAAACAGGCTTTATATTATGTCTTGTTTTCGATTTTTTGTTTCATTTGTGCGGCAAGTTTTATAAACTATTTATATCCTGCTTTTTTTTCGATAGCCATTGTTCATCATTTAGCTATCGCATCACATAGTTTGTCTCATTTGATAAAGCAATTGGCTGTAACTGGATTGTTTTATTTTCCGTTGCTTTTACTTTTTTTGCTGGTAGTGTATAATCGGTATAAGAATATATCCGGGAAGATCATAATATCTTTTAATTTAGGGAAAGATCGGAATAGTCCATTAATAAAGTTGTCCGAAATGCCCGATATTTATGCTATATCCGTTTGTGTATATTTTTTCGTTATACTTCGATTGGGAATGCATGAGGGAGCATATATGACTTATATTTACCAATTGTTTATACCGGTTTTAGCTATTTACACGCTATCCAGTATTGATATATTGAAAAAAGATAAATTAAAGAATGTTGTTCTTATAGGAACTGTTTTATTTTCGTTATACCATATCGGTCTTTTTATTAATATTCCGAGAGAGATGAATGATCGGGAAAAATCTGAATGGGAAAGTCTTTATAAGATTTTAGATGTAGACAAAACTAAAGGTGTACAGATATATTCCCCGTTATTAGCAAAATATGCGTGGGATAATCAACTCCCTGTTTGGAACAACGGACAAACGGAATATATTTCTACTTTACAGAATAGTAGTGCTGTAAGTCATATTTTCCCGGAAGCGAATAAAATAGCGTTAAAGAATAAAGACTGGCAGCTGCAACTTCATCAACAAATTTCGACTTTTCAAATACCTGTCATTATTACGGATAATCTTTCGTTTTTGACCTCTTCTTTTTTAAAACAGGCCGGATATTGCATAACAGACTCCGTTTCATTGAAAGCCGGAACTACTCCAAATTACACTGTTTATCGTTGGATACCGTGTCAGGTACGAAATTGATGTTGATTTCGTTCATGAATTGTTTTAAGAAAGGTTGTCCTATGTAGAATGTATATGTGTCGAATTCTTTCGATGTTAATTTCCTTTTCATTGCATTCAAACGAGGAATAAATTTTCTGGTATATAATAAATCGAGAGTGATTCCCGGATTCAGACCTAATTGACTCGTATATATGTCGTATGTTTTTTGTGTATTCAGTTTTTCTCTTATTAATATTTGTTCTGATGCGTATTTATGGTTGAATTCATACATTCTGGATGCAAAATTTTTAAAGTTTACAGTATCGCTTAGATTCTTTAAATTCATAGAAAAGACGATTAACTCTTTTTCTTCCGGAGTTAATTTTACTCCGATATTCGCAAAAGAATCGATGAGGTCTGAAGATGAAATCTTTCGAGTGGCAAGAAGAGGATTCGACAGCTCTAATCTGTTGATAAATAATTTGTAGTCGGCAGCGAGAAGAGAATTTTCGTTATTTAGGGGTAGAGTTTTAAGAAATTGATAATACTCTTGCGGAATTTCTTGATTTGGAAACTTACGAGTATGATAAGTCTCATAATCAAGCAGCATACGGGCATAGGCGTAATCTGAATTTATTAAAGCTATTTCCGCAGTCTTGCTTGAGATATTATTTTTTTTCAACCACTCTTTTAGTCTCTCTCGTTGTTGATGATATTCTCTTGTATATTTTTCTTTGAAAAGGATAGGAGATAACGTTAATATATCTGTTGCTAACTCTTGTATATCATTATGAAATGATACACGGATATTCCTAAGCTCATAGTTCGTTTGAGCTAAGTTACCGTAATATTTTGCATAATTATCTTGTTTTTCGAGGTCTTCTATATTTCTAACAGGTGTAGTAAGACGATCCATTTCTGTCTCGACTAAGAGAGTATCTCCCGGTTCTATATAAAAATTGATATATCCTTTTGGGAAAAATAAAGTTTGTTGTACAGGGTAATATAGTTGTAATGTTGTTGTAAAGTTTCCAAGACTATCGATATTTACGGGAATTGTTCTCTGCTCTTTAGTTATTACGTTATCTAAATAAATCGATCCGTTTCCGAATCGAAGTCTTGGATGATAGCCGTTGATATGGCCTTTTAATACCGCAATATTCTTTTTTAAGATATTATTGAGTTTTACTGTATCTTGCTGTGAAATATTTTTATGAAATAATGCCGTTTGGATTGTATCTTTACCGGAAGATACAGAAGCGTCTTGTAAGTTTATATTGATGATTCGTATTGGGGAGTCTCCCGATCTTTCACATAAATCTATTGTTTTTATTTCTTTTGACAGAGCAGGGAAATCTATGCTGATATTGGCTTTTCCTTGTTCCGATACTTGAAATTTGCGATTAAAGTCAGTTCCGTCTATCTCGATAGCTTTCCACTCTTGCTTATCTGTCGGAGAGATAATATATAAGTCGGAATGAATGATCATCCATTGGCCGGGAATGTGATTGCACGTGGCATAAATACGAGTTAAATCATCTCTTATTTCTATGCTGTCTATGTTGAAAGTTATCGTATTCCTCGCTTCAAAAGACGGTTTTCGAATAATTTTTGCTATACCGGGAACAAATTGGATAAATAAAAACAGAAGTGTAATAATGGTGATGCGCATAAAAACAATGTTAGTAATAAATAAAAGCTATTTATTACTAACAATAATATCTCATGATGGTTCATTCTAAGAGCTTGCCTAAATTTCGCTTGGGTCAGATCTGAGAGTTTCTTTTGGGGAAATAGGCCGGAAGAAAATGCGAAGATGACCTGATAATATATTCTAACTGGCTATTAGACAGATTATTTTATTTTCTCAAATTGGTATATATGAATAATGTCTTTTACATCATTCCCTTTACGGGGACTTTTTAATATATCGGTAAATTTATATTTGTCGGAATATTTACCGGCAATATGAGGATAGTCTTTTTCTCCCACCAACAAATATCCTTCTTCCGGTTGTTCTTTTTCAAATTCGACAACTCTGTTGTCATTGTAGAAATTGATAATGAAGAAACGCATCATCGGAGCTCCGACATAAGAGTATATTTTCCCTTCAGGAATAAGCTCTTCTACTTGTTGTGCAAAAGGACGCATTGATTTGGCATTAAGTATTGTCGGTAAAATCGTGGCATCTAAAAGGATTTGCAACCAAAAGAATAGTGCTACTACCGAATATAGATAGCGGTTATTTAAAGATAATTCTCGTTTATTCTTATATACTTGATAAAGAACTATTATTAAAATTATTACACATCCGACACTGACGAAATCCCATGAGGAATGGAATGCGTCGATGTAGTAGATTATATCTTCTGGAAAGTTACCCGAGTTTGTCAGATACGGTAATACCCATCCGGATTTAAGAACTATGAATATGATAAGTACCAGACCCGTCAAGATAGATAAGAATATACCGAATGCTCTCCAAACTTTTTGATGCTTTTTTAGTAGGTAAAGCATATATTCTGCAAGAAAGAATGCAAGGAAAGGATAAATCGGCAATAAATATACAGACCGTTTACTTTTAGGAATACAATAGAAAACGAAAATTACCGCGAAGGCAAGAAATGTAAAAAGCCTTATGGGGTCTGTGTTCTTAACGGCAGATTTTAATTTGTTCCACCATGTCTTAACAGAAAGATTGGGGGAAGAATATTTTAGAGCAAAAAGAGAGAATAGTACTAATATCGACCAAGGAATAAAACCAGCAATAGTTGTATAAATGTAATAAATAATAGGTTGCTCATGGGATTCGTATGACATCTTGCCTAAAAATCTTCCGAAATTTTCTTCCATAACCAAATTTATAAATTCACTGCCACCTTGTTGATAAGCTAAATAATACCAAATAGCAGGTAATATGCATGATATTAAGGCTGTAATCAAAAGTTTATAGAAAAGCTTCCAGAAATTTTCGTTTCGTAGCAACAAATATGCTCCGGTAACGGCACACGGAAGAATAATTCCTACAGGCCCTTTGGTCAAGGTTGCAGCACCCATAAACAACGTTGCAATTAGAGGAATTCCTTTTAGATTTTTCTCTGTCCATTGATATAGTTGGAATAGTGCTAATATGATAAACAAGGCCAGTACCATATCAACACGAGAAGCCATAGCTGCCCGATGAATCTCAAATGCAGACAAGAATAGCAAAGAAGTCAAAAATGCAAGGTTGTTATTCGTCCTTTTGGCATAAAATAAGAATGTAAACAATGCAATAATAATTGCTGATAAAGCTGACGGAAATCTGGAGGTAAATTCTGTCACTTCTCCTGCCAAAAATGACGTTACGGCAATTGCCCAATGGAACATGGGTGGTTTGTAAGCCATATCTCCGCCATTATTTTCGGGTAATATCCAATTTCCACTATCTAACATTGAAACAGCAACAATGGCTTCTCGGGGTTCTCCTTTTGTATGAAAATCTGTCAGACCGATAAAAGGGATAAGAGTTAAAATACTGATTGTTATCAATAGTATTCCGAGTGTCGATTTAGAGTCAAGTTTCATGTTATATATTTTTATTTAAACTCTTATTGTTTAGTTTTAAATGTAATAAACTTATTCAATATATAATTGGATATTGTATAAACTATCATTGCCGGAATTTGAGCCCAGTTTGCATTGATTTTGCAATATTCAACTAATGTTCGAAAGCATACGAACTGGATTCCGTAACAGAGTACGAAAATAAGAAAAAAATAGATTGCTTCACGGATAATATTCCCTCCGTTTTTTCGGAACACCCATAATTTGTTCCAAAAAAAACTGTTGATAAGTCCCGCTATATAAGCGATAAGATTAGATATATACTCGTTTATATCTATCCAATTATACAATATGTAAAAAATCGCCAGAGATAATCCTGTATTTATGCATCCGACAATTGCAAATTTTATTAACTGGATAAATGTCTTATCTTTAAAAATGTTGGATTTGTATCGTTCCATGAAATTCTGCTAATTAGATTCATCATCATTCCCATGTAGAACAGGAAGTCCCCAGTGATATTTAACTGCAGCAAAACGTGTAAGTATAACACTTGCTGCGGCAATAGATTGGGTTATTTCGTCCGGCAGTTGCAAGGTATAGCACCCCCAATAAAATATTCCGCCAACAATGCAGGCTAACGCATAAATGTCTTTCCTAAAAATCAGAGGTTCTTCGTTGATGAGTATATCACGAATTATTCCACCGAAAGCACCGGTTATAGTACCCATAACTATTGCCACCCAAAACGGATATCCTACAGCTAATGATTTTTGAATACCAACAACGACAAACAGAGCCAGCCCGATAGAGTCGAAAACGAAAAATGTATTTTGCAGACGGATTAAAAATTTTCCGAAAACGATGACGGCGACAAGAGCAATACCTGTTACTGTCAGATAGATACTGTTCTGCATCCAGAAAGGGGGAAGGTTTAATAATAAATCACGTAAAGTTCCGCCTCCGATCGCTGTCACTAATCCTACGACATAGGCTCCGAACCAATCAAACTGTTTTGCGGAAGCTAAACGTATGCCGCTTATTGCAAAAGCCAATGTTCCAATGATTTCGATAATGGAAACGAATGTACTCCCCATGATTTTTGAGTTAGATCGTACAAAAATACAAAAAACGTTGGAATAATCAACTGAAATCGGAATAATAGTGCTTATTTATCTGATTATAAGTTTATTATGATAAAGTCTTGAAAATGTAAAAAATGGTAATTCTGTAAAGAATCATAAGGTAATGGAATAGAACGGTTGTCTAATTATTGCCCAATAATGGAGTAAGATTTTTCTTTGTATCGTCACATTTTATAGTTCTGTAATTGTGAAGTTTGTTTAAGGTGTTGTTCTAAATGAACAAAAAATTGAGGGTTGAAACTCTAAAACATACTCCTAAGTCGTAATAATTCGCTCGTAGAGTGCTTATTATGAAAATTTTTACTAATTTTGCAGTTGGATATGAATTACTTTATCCAAGACATATGAGAAAAAGAAGAAGCGTTATGCTTATCTTGTACTTGAAAACGTAGGAAATTTTCAAATTGGATACGAGGATAGCATAGTGGTTCTCACGCTATAGCGTGGACTGCTATTGTTACATCCGTATCCAAGGTTTCCTACGACCTTCAAGTAAGAGTGTGGCATACAGTTCCACGCTTCTTAATAGATTAAATTTCTTTTGGGACTGGAGATTAAACGTGTAGTATATGAACACAATTAAAAATTGGTTATTAGTTATTTGCACTATTCTATTAGTAAATGGGTGTGCACCACTTCGAACACCTGTAATAGTACGGAATGCTCCTATTGAAATGTATAAATACGCATACATTTCCCCGACAAAGGAATTGACATCAAGCACAGGAGGTACATATGGAGGACAATATGGTATTTATGGTTCTTCAACCACCAAAAGTGTTAATCCGAGTGATGTGATAGCAGGAATACTAATAAAAGAAGGATATATTATATTACCTGAACTCAAATCCGAATTATCTAATGAAACTTTAATCGTCAATTATGGCGAGAGTGGTAGGCGTAATAGAGGTCTGGGCTATACAATAGAAGTAACCATACAATTTAGTTCTGCAAAAACCAATGAAATGATATGCTCTTGTACGGCAGAGGGACAAGGTGAAACAGAAGCAGATGATATCCGTCAAGCCATTAGAAGAGCATTATCAGGTTTATTTACTGATAAATAAAATCCGTTAATTGTCAAATAATAATATAACATATTATGAAAAAACTTTTTATATTACTCACTTTAATTATGGCTTCTTGCACACTCTCTAATGAGGAAAAAGCAGAGAAATTGGTTAAAGAGACGCTTAAAGACTATCTTTATCACCCAGATTCTTATGAACCAATATCAATAAAAGTTGATAGTATGTTCATTGATGTAACTACTATTGAGCCTATTATGGAAATCAGCGATGAAATCAAAGATTTGATGTTCAAAATAAATAGATGTAAAAGAGAAATTAAATCCGCTGAATCTTCTATGGATATTTGGGTTCCTAATGGTTATTCTTCTCAATACTCTCGTGGAGAGTATGCACGGGCAAAAAGAGAAAAAGAAGAAGCGAAATCTGATTTGGATAAATATATTAAGAAACTTTCAGAACAACTTGCTTCTCTAAAAGAAAATGTTGCTAAATATCACAAAGGAAAATTTACTGGTTGGGCAGTAAGTCATAGATTTAGGAGTCTTAATGGTGCAGGATCAATGACCATTCCGGGAGAAATGATTTTCTTTTGCAATGAAGAGTTTACAACTTGTGTTGGTTATGAAGTTGATAAGTTCGAGAACTTTGCAAAAATTTTGAAAGCTGTAGATGAGGCAACTTCTGATGAAGATATAATGGATTATTTTAAGGACAATAGTTTTTTACTATAATTTCCGCTTTTTATTAGCATAGAAAGTTCGAATGTTTTTGTTGTACGTTACTTTTGTAAGTATTCGCAACTACAAATCTTTTTTCTAATATGCAGTGGGTGTTTATTTGGTTTATTTGTATTATAGCTATTTCAATTGTTGTAATAGTTATGGTACGAACACGCCTCAAAAACAAATCCAAAGAATTATCAGAAAAATTAAATCATATATCCGCTTATATAGAGAAGTCCAGTTACGAGCAAGCCCAAGAGAGAATATCTAAATTCAACGATGTTGCATTTGCAGATATTCCCACCGACCTGAACAACACTTTTTGTGGTAAAATAATCACTGCAACGCAGGAAAAAGATTTTATCAATCATTACAAACCACATTTTCAAGAAGCATATTCACTCGTTAAGAAACTTGAAGCTTTCAATATCACTCTATCTGAAACCATTTCCAAATTCATCAATGATTTTGGAGTCATCAATAAACTTGTAAAACAGCATAATGAGGGTGTTATTACATTTTTGCTTGACACTCATAAAGATTTTTTCGACCATTGTCTAAAATATCCATTAGACCAGCAACAAAGACGTTCAATCGTTTCAGAGGAAGATAATTGCTTGGTCGTTAGTAGTGCAGGTAGCGGGAAGACCTCTTCTATTATTGGAAAAGTCAAGTATCTAACAGATGTAAAAGGTATTGCACCTCATAGAATCTTATTAATTAGTTACACGAACAAAGCAGCAGCCGAACTTACGGAAAGAATGGCTACTGATGGTTTGAAAGGTTATACATTTCATAAATTAGCCATTGATATTATCGGAAGAGCAACAGGTATAAAACCCTCTATTTGCGACAATACTGATGCCTTATTCATAGATATTTATCACACTTTATTAGGAAATAAGGCTTTTAAGAATAGTGTAGTAGAATATTTTATTGATTACCAAACTAATGAGACGGATTGGGAAAAGCGCAAAAACGAAAGACAAGAGCAACTATCAGAACAAAAAAATGTACAGCTAAAAGCGATGTTTCCCGATATGGATGGTAGAGCCATATATGTGAGAAGTGAACAGGAGCAAAAGATATGCTTTGTTTTATCATCACTTGGAGTAAAATTTAGATATGAAGAACCATACGAACATCAATTAGCAGATGAAATGCACTCTCAATATCGTCCCGATTTTTCTATATACTTCGAGCAGAAGGGAGTAACTAAACGGATTTATTTGGAACATTTTGGAGTTGATGAACATAGTCTTGTCCCTGCTTGGTTTGCAAAAGACAAGAACATAACATACGAAGAAGCCAATCAAAAATATGATGATGGTATAACTTGGAAGAAGGCTGCTCATGAGAAATTTGGCACTCAGCTTTTAGTAACATCAAGTGCTGATTTCCATTATTCTGATATAAGGAATAAACTCAAAAAAATATTAGAGGATGTGGGTGTACCAATTCAAGAGAAAACAAATGAAGAATTGTATGGTTTGATTTTGCCCAAAGGTAGTAAGCAAGAAAAGGCGTTTATACGGCTTGTAGCTACTTTTGTAACATTGGTAAAATCAAGTTGTAAATCTGTTAAAGAAGTTCTGAAGCAAGCAAAGAATGCAGATGATGAACGAAGTGTTTTTATTATCAAAAATATATTTCAACCTGTATATGAACGTTATATAAGTGCATTAAGCGATAGTAACCAAATTGATTTTACCGATGCGATTCTTCAAGCTACAGAAATATGTCGTGCTTCACACCCTGTTGAGTATGATTATATCATTGTGGACGAGTTTCAAGATATATCGGTTGACCGTTACAATTTCTTAAAAGTATTGCGAGAGGGAAATCCGCCTGCAAAGTTGTATTGTGTGGGCGATGACTGGCAGTCCATATATCGTTTTTCGGGAAGTGATATGGCTCTTTTTAATCAATTTCCTGAATATTTTGGAGCAACAGAAATAAATAAAATTGAAACTACATATAGATTTGGAGAGCCTTTGGTTTCGTTGTCCTCTTACTTTATACAGCGCAATAAAGCCCAAATACAAAAGGATATACACTCGTTCAATTCTGAAATGAAAACAGAATTGGAGTTCTATTCTTATGATAGGCGAGATTATTGCAATATGATAGGGCAACTTGTTGCTTCTATTCCATCAGATAAATCAATATTTTTATTGGGACGTTATTCCTTTGACGATTATTACCTCTCTTTTATGTATCAATCCATTAAAGAGGGCAATAGGTTCTTTTATGTGATAGGAGGACGAAAAATCGAGTTTTTGACTGTACATAAATCAAAAGGTCTTGAAGCGGATTATGTAATACTCTTACAATGTAACAAAGATACATATGGTTTCCCTTCTCTTGTGAGTGACGACCCTGTGCTTAACTACGTACTCACTAAAAGCGACCAATTCCCGTATGGAGAAGAGCGTAGATTGTTTTATGTAGCAATAACAAGGGCAAAGATGAAAACTTTTGTATTATACGACAAACGTTTTCCCTCTGTATTTGTGGATGAATTCTTGCATCCTGAAAAACTTTCAGAAGAAAGTTATGTAAAACATCCTAATGCCAATAAGAGATGGACAAGAAGTGCAGACCAATTTCTATTAAAACTACATAGTGAGGGCAAGAGTGTGAAGTATATTGCAGCTAAAATGGGCAGAAGCCAAACTTCAATCGTAATGCGATTGAACAAGCTAAACCAATAGGCTATTTTATTTTTTCAATGATACAGTATACGTATCGGATTATTCTATAACCTTTGTGGTATTAAAAGATTAACAATGAAGAACTCAGAAATATGAACAGTTGCTATATCATTCCCCAATTTTTAAGCAATCTAATCAACATATTTGTTCTAAATAAGTTATCTTTCTTGCAGAAATACAAAAAAATATTCCTTGAAAAGCTAAAACGGGAATAAGTGTCATAATTTATATTTTCCCGAAATAATTCAAATATGGAGTTTTCGTTTTAGGTAAAATGCTGTATCTTCGTTTGCTATTTTATAACTGTACGATGTATTTTAGTTTGAAGAAATATATATTGCTTTTCTTTTTCCTATTTTCTTTTTTAAGTATAGAAGCGACATCCCCTAAATACGAGATAAGAGGGGTTTGGTTGACTACTAATTGGGGCTTGGACTGGCCGAAAAAGATTATAAAAACGGAAAAAGATATAAAAAGGCAACAAGAAGAATTATGTTATTTGCTGGATCAAGTCCAAAAAATGAATATGAATGTCGTCTTTTTTCAGACTCGATTGCGGGGCGATGTTTTATATTCTTCTCGGTATGAACCATGGAGTTCTGTTCTTACAGGCATATCGGGAAAAAATCCCGGATATGATCCTCTCCGTTTTGTTGTCGAAGAATGTCATAGAAGAGGACTTCAATGTCATGCTTGGCTTGTTTGCATGCCATTGGGGACTTCCCGTCAAATAAAAAATCAAGGTAAAAGTTCTGTGGTATTAAAATATCCGGATATGTGTAAATATTGGGACAGAGAATGGTATCTTGATCCCGGAAATCCGAAGACTGCTTTATACCTTGCATCTATTGCTGGAGAGATTGTCTCGAATTATGGTGTGGATGGAATACATCTCGATTATATTCGGTATCCTGATAAAGCCGGTTTTCCTGATAGGAAGACATATCTGAAGTACGGTTCTTCCGATAAGACTTTGAATCAGTGGCGTAGAGAGAATATCAATAAAATCGTATATACGGTTTATGATTCTATAAAGAAAATCGATCCGGCAGTGAAATTAAGCAGTGCTGTCATCGGAAAATATAATACGCTTCCGGTATTTTCTTCTTTAGGGTGGAGCGGAATAGAGAGTGTTCATCAAGACCCGGTAGAATGGCTGAAACAGAATAAGCATGACTTTATTGTTCCGATGATGTATTTTTCCGAGCGTTCTTTTTATCCTTTTTTGATAGATTGGGTAAAACATTGTGCGGGACATCCGATAGTTTCCGGATTAGGAGCATATAGGCTTTGTGTGAATGATGGAGATTGGCGACTGCAAGATTTTATGCGTCAAGTTTATGACGGTCGCAGGTATGGTGCAGGGGGACAAACTTACTATCGTTTAGAAAATTTGATAAATAACGAGAAGTTTGTATATACAGCAATTTTACAAGCATATCGCTATCCGGCATTATATCCTCCGATGAATTACATGGGGAAAACATTGCCTTGTGCGCCTGATTCTTTGTGTGTAGAATATAAAACGCTATCGACTTTTCTATATTGGGATTCTGTAACAAATGTGCGGGAATATGTTTTATATGGAAGTGATAGTTATCCGGTAAATACAAATGATCCGGCAAATATTATTGCTTCAGGAATACGTGGATGCTCTTTTGAAACTTCTCTGAAAAAACGTTTTTATGCAGTGACAGCTGTAGATATGTATCATCAGGAGAGTATTCCTGTGCAAATGTCGTTTCCTGAGATTTATTATAAAGGTGCAGATAATGAAGTCGTTTTGTCGAATACATTGAAAAACTTTGATAGAATTGCTATTTTTAATATTTTTGGAAAAAAGATCTATGAAGGAAAGTTTAAAATTTCAATAAAAACAGATGGCCTATTTTCAGGCGTTTATCGAGTCGAACTATATAATAATCGAGGTAAGGAAGAAAAAATATTAATTGTCAACTGAAAAATAATATGATGTATCCATTAAAATTTGAAGTTATCCTCAAAAGTATTTTATGGGGAGGAAGTGAGATTTGCAAGTTTAAAAATTTAAGCACAAAGCTTGATGGAATCGGTGAGAGTTGGGAAATTTCTCAAGTAAAGGACAATGTCTCAGTTATTGCAAATGGAGAGTATAAAGGGAAAAATCTAACAGAACTTATGCAAGAAAAAGGAGCTGAATTACTCGGTCAGCATGTTTTGGATAGGTTTGGAGATAAATTTCCTTTATTGATTAAGTTTATCGATGCTAGGGATAATTTGTCGATTCAGGTTCATCCGAATGATAAGTTGGCTAAAGAGCGCCATAATTCATTTGGTAAAACAGAAATGTGGTATGTTATTTCTGCACAAGAAGGAGCTGGGTTGTATTCAGGTTTTTCTAAGCAAATTACTCCGGATGAATATGTCGAACGGGTAGAAAATAATACGATTATGGATGTCCTTCAATTCCATCCGGTTAAGAGTGGAGACGTATTTTTCTTGCCTGCAGGAAGAATTCATGCGATCGGGAAGGGGATATTTATTGCTGAGATACAGCAAACTTCTGATATTACATACCGGATTTATGATTATAATCGAAAAGATGCCAATGGAAAAGGGCGAGAATTGCATACGGCCTTAGCAAAAGATGCGATTGATTATAAAATGTATTCTGATCTGAAAACAGAATATACTCATCAAGAAAATGAACCGGTATTGTTGGCCAATTGTCCTTATTTTACGACGAATTTGTTGGAGATAAATAGTGAAAAGACTGTAAAGAGAGAAATTGCAGATAAGGATTCTTTCGTTATTTATATTTGTATGGAAGGAGAGGCTGTTATGGTTGATAATAACGGATGTAAGACAGAGCTCCATCGGGGAGAGACGGTTTTAGTTCCAGCATCCACAAGCTTCATAGATTTATCGACGACACAATCGGTTAAATTGTTGGAATGTTATATTCCTCGATAATAATAGAATTCCTTATAAAAGAGATTGATTAGTATTGTAGTGGAAGATTCTTTTGTTATAATGAACAAGATCTTCCGCTATTTGTTTATTTACAAAAAATGTATGATATGAATAGGTATGTTATAATTATTTTTGTTTTGATATTAGGCTTTTCTTTGGATGCCTGCAAACATACAAAACAAAAAAGTCCTGTCGTCCAGGAGTCGTCTGTATCTGAAGATTCTGTAAAGTATATTTATGAGGGTATTTTGCCTGCAGCCGATGCTGCCGGAATACGTTACACGTTGACGATTTCAGCTCCTCAAAATAGCGGAGACGGTACATTTGTCCTACAACAAGCTTATTTAGGAACAGGGGAAAAAGATACAATATTTACAACTACGGGAAGACGTTATACCCATAGGGGAGACGCAAATGATATAAACGCAACAGTCTGGCAATTGAAATCTGATAATGGAAATGAGATATTCAATTTCTTGTATGAGAATGACTCGACTTTGATATTATTAAATGAGAATTTTGAAAAAAGTGATTCTGAATTAAATTATTCTCTTCGCTTAGTTAAATAGTAAAAAGCCAGTTCGAAAAAGGACTGGCTTTTTTATTGTCTCCCTCTAATTCTAGTAGAATAAATGTTGTATCTTGGTATAAGCAATTGAATAAGTCCGTTGTTTCTGTTCTCGATTTACAGTTTATTTTAGAATATTTTCTATTTCGCATAATTCGTCAGGAGTAAACTCCGCGTTATCTAGGGCTTTTAGATTATCTTTTAATTGAGTTACTGAGCTTGCCCCGATGATGACACTGGTTACCCGATTGTCTTTTAATAGCCATGCTAATGCCATTTCTGCGAGAGTTTGTCCTCTTTGTTCCGCTAAATCGTTTAGCAATTTTATTTTAGCAATTTTATCTTCTGTAACTTGATCTGATCGTAAATGTCCGGTAGATTTTGCCGCTCTTGAATTTTCAGGAATCCCATGTAGATATTTATTTGTCAGTAGACCTTGAGCTAATGGCGAAAATGCGATCATGCCTACTCCGTTTTCATCTAAGAGTTGTAGCAGCTCGGGTTCTACCCATCCTATCGAACATCGAATACCGGGCTTGATGTATCAGACATGGCACTTTCATTTCTTTGAGAACAGATATGGCTGTTCGGGTTTGCTCTGCATTATAATTCGAAATGCCTACATATAGGGCTTTCCCTTGATGTACCATGTCTGCCAAAGCACACATAGTTTCTTCTATCGGAGTTTCCGGATCAGGGCGATGAGAATAAAATATATCGACGTAATCGATTCCCATTCTTTTCAAGCTTTGATCCAGACTTGCCATCAAATATTTGCGGCTTCCCCAGTTTCCATAAGGACCTGGCCACATATCATATCCGGCTTTGGAAGAGATAATCAGTTCGTCTCTATACAATCCTAATCCTTTTTTTAATATTTGTCCGAAATTTTCTTCTGCCGAACCGTATGTAGGGCCATAATTATTTGCCAGATCTAAATGTGTTATTCCGTTATCGAAAGCTGTATATGCAATTTGAACGAAATTATTGAATACATCTACACTTCCGAAATTATGCCATAATCCTAAAGAAATAGCAGGCAACAATAGTCCGCTTTTACCACAGCGGCGATAAGTCATTGTATCGTACCTGTTATCGGATGCTTTGTAATTTTCCATTATTGTTATTTTGAAGGTTAATGAACAAAGATATGTGTTTTTTTGTAAAGATGTGATATTAATAAAAAAAAGAGATTCCAAGTTTTCCTGAAATCTCTTTCTCTGTTAAAAAAAACATTATAACATTTCAACGGATCGTTTAATAAACTGACTTAAAGCTTCACCTTTTAACATATTGTTGGATAATAGTGCCAAATCAACTAATTGACGAACCAACTTATGTTTGTTGGCATACTGTGTAAGTAGTTCGGATTCTTTTTTCCGTAAAGAGTCGACTTCTTTTTCTTTATTTCGAAGTTCTTCTTTTTCAGTAACGGGAATCTCTTCGTCTTTTTTCCCTTTCGATGCTTCCTGAAGTTTGGAGATAGCATCATTCAGTTCATTAATTTCTTTTTGTATAGGTTCTATTTCTGCATGACAGTCCTTTTCTGTTTCTTCTATTACTTTTTTAGACAAAGGATGTTCTGTATTTATTATTAAATTGAAACTGTCAGGCATCTCTCCGTAGAAATTCATTCCCGGTTGCATGGCCGACATGTCTTTCATTCGGCGCATAAACTCGTTTTGGGTTATAATGACTGGCTGAGATTGTTCTCCCAAAGCTTCAAACATCACCATAAATTCGGCTTTTTCCAAAGTCGGTATTTGAGATTTGAATACTGTGGTCATCATATTTCTTTGAGTGGCATCTAAAGAAACTTCGGTTTTGTCATTTTTCCGGACAAGATTGTCTATGATGTCACTATCAACTCTCACAAAACGGCTTTTTTCCAATTTTTGTTCAAGTAGTCCGATAAAATGAATGTCCAGTTGACCATCCATCAATAAAACATCATAGCCTTTAGATTTGGCTATCTCGATATAGCTGTATTGTGCAACGGCATCTGTAGCGTAAATATATATCAAATTCTTGTCTTTATCCGTCTGATTCGCCTCGATCAGAGTTTTATATTCTTCGAGCGTATAATATTTTTTGTCCGTGTCTTTTAATAAAGCGAATTTTTGTGCCCGATCATAAAATTTTTCATCAGACAGCATTCCGTATTCGATGAAGAGCTTGATATCATCCCATTTTTCTTCGAATTGTTTTCGTTCATTATTGAATATTTCTTGAAGTCTGTCTGCAACTTTTTTCGTGATGTAAGTGGAAATCTTCTTGACATTAGAATCGCTTTGCAGGTAAGACCTGGAAACATTTAGCGGAATATCAGGTGAATCGATGACCCCTTGCAACAACATTAAAAAATCAGGAACGATTCCCTCTACAGAGTCGGTAACAAATACTTGGTTGGAGTAAAGCTGTATTCGGTTTTTATTTATATCGAGGTTATTCTTTATTTTTGGGAAATAAAGAATACCTGTCAGCTTGAACGGATAATCAACGTTTAGATGTATCCAAAACAAAGGCTCATCTAACGAGGGATATAAATCATGATAGAATTTACGATAGTCTTCTTCTGTCAGTTCTGTCGGTTTCTTTGTCCATGCAGGTGTCGTATCGTTTATGATTTTATCCTTATCCGTATCAACATATTTACCGTCTTTCCACTCTTGTTCTTTACCGAAAATGACCGGAACAGGAAGGAATCGGCAGTATTTCTTCAATAAAGACTCAATTTTTGAGTCTTCGAGAAATTCTTTGTTCTCATCATCAATATATAACACGATGTCTGTGCCGCGTTCTTTTTTGTCAATTTCAGACATTGTATATTCCGGAGAACCATCGCAGCTCCACATTACCGGTTTGGCGTTTTCTTGATAAGAAAGAGTTCTGATTTCTACTTTCTTAGCGACCATGAAAGAAGAATAAAATCCTAAACCGAAATGCCCGATAATAGCATTGGCATCATTTTTATACTTGTTCAGAAATTCTTCAGCTCCGGAAAATGCAATTTGATTGATGTATTTGTCAATCTCTTCTGCTGTCATTCCGATTCCATGATCCGATATTGTAAGAGTACCTTCTTTTTTGTCGATAGATACTTTCACGTTCATTTCGCCTAATTCTCCTTTAAAATCTCCGAAAGAAGATAAGGTCTTTAATTTTTGAGTTGCATCTACTGCATTCGAAACGAGTTCACGTAAAAAAATCTCGTGATCACTGTACAAGAACTTTTTAATAATGGGGAAGATATTATCCGTTGTGACCCCGATAGTTCCTTTTTGCATAGCTATATTATTTTTTAAAGTTAAATTTTATCACAATCGTTTGTAGAAAAACAAAAAAAATGCCAGACCAACCGGTCTGACATTTTGACTTATTCATTATTATTTTGTCATTCTTTGTCGCTATGTACAGAAGAAACGATCTTTTCTTCTTGCTTATCATAATCGATGATTATTGTGTCTCCTTCTTTTATTGAATCTCGTATTATCAACTCTGCAATCTCATCTTCCAAGTATTTTTGTATCGCTCTTTTTAAAGGGCGAGCTCCAAACTGAATATCATACCCCTTAGAGGCTACGAATTCTTTTGCCGCATCGGTCAACGTGAATTTATAGCCCAATGCTTGCATTCTTTGATAAAATCCTTTTAATTCGAGATCGATGATCTTATAGATTGCTTCTTTGTCGAGTTGGTCAAACATGATTATATCATCGACACGGTTCAGAAATTCCGGAGAAAACGCCTTGTTCAAAGCTTTTTGTATAATACTTCTCGAAAATTCTTTATCCTCTAATGAAGTAGATGTAGAGAAACCGACACCTCGTCCGAAGTCCTTCAGTTGACGAGTTCCTATGTTGGAAGTCATGATAAGAATCGTATTTTTGAAATCGACTTTCCTTCCTAAACTATCTGTCAATCGTCCTTCATCCATTACTTGCAGCAGTAAATTGAATACGTCGGGATGAGCTTTTTCTAACTCGTCTAATAAAATTACAGAATAAGGTTTCCGTCTGACTTTCTCTGTTAATTGTCCTCCTTCTTCGTATCCTACATATCCGGGAGGTGCGCCTATTAATCTGGATACACTGAATTTTTCCATGTATTCGCTCATGTCTACTCGAATCAGAGCATCTTTAGAGTCGAACAGATATTCTGCCAGTATTTTTGCCAGATGAGTTTTCCCTACACCCGTAGGACCTAAGAACATGAATGTCCCGATCGGTTTATTGGGATCTTTCAGTCCAACTCGGTTTCTTCGGATAGCTTTTACTATTTTATCTACAGCATTGTCCTGTCCTATGATAGCTTGGCGTAAAGTATCACCCATGTGTAATAACTTGGTGCTTTCTGCACTGGCAATTCGCTGTACCGGTACTCCTGACATCATTGCAACTACTTCTGCTATTTTTTCTTCGTCTACGATTTCTCGATGCTCTTGGAGTTCTTCTTCCCATTTTTGCTTGGCAGTTTCCAGTTGAGCCTGAATATCTTTTTCTTTGTCCCTGAAACTTGCCGCTAATTCATAATTTTGGGATTTTACGGCTTTTATTTTTTCTTCCCGTATTGTTTCTATTTGAGCTTCGAGTGTCTCTATTTCTTTAGGTACTACGATATTTGATATATGTACACGCGAACCCGCTTCATCCATTGCATCTATGGCCTTATCCGGAAAATTACGATCACTGATATAACGTTCGGTCAGTTTTACGCAAGCTTTTAATGCTTCCGGTGTGTAGGAGACATTATGGTGGTCTTCATAACGGCCCTTAATGTTATTTAATATTTGTAATGTCTCTTCTGGCGTCGTCGGATCTACCATTATCTTTTGGAATCTCCGTTCCAATGCACCGTCTTTTTCTATACTTTTTCGGTATTCATCTAATGTCGTAGCTCCTATGCATTGAATTTCGCCCCGAGCTAAAGCCGGTTTTAACATATTTGCCGCATCCAAAGTTCCGGTTGCGCCACCAGCACCTACAATAGTATGAATTTCGTCTATAAAAAGTATTATATCCGGATTCTTTGTCAGTTCGTTCAATATAGCTTTAATACGTTCTTCAAATTGTCCGCGATATTTAGTCCCTGCAACAATAGAGGCCATATCCAAAGATATAACCCGTTTATCGAATAAAACACGAGATACTTTTCTTTGGATAATACGTAAAGCCAAACCTTCTACGATAGCAGATTTGCCGACACCCGGTTCTCCTATCAATACAGGATTATTTTTTTTGCGCCGACTTAAGACCTGAGCTAACCTTTCGATTTCCTTCTCACGGCCGACAACCGGATCTAATCGGTTTTCTTCTGCTGCTTTTGTCATGTCAGTACCGAAATTATCGAGAACCGGTGTATCAGCAGATGTTTTTCCGGGAGAAGTTGTCGCTTTTTGCTGTTCGTTTTTATATCGTTTTTCTTCTTCGAATTCATCATCGTCATCATCTGCAAATTCAGCTCCCATTAATGGCGTGTCAGATAAAGGCTTGGCCATTTTAAAATATTCCATAACTTCCTGATATGTTACATCACAATCTTTTAGGGAACGTGTAGCCGGCGTATCGGGATCTTTTAGTATTGCTAATAAAAGGTGTTCGGTATCCGTTGTGTCACTCTTTAAAATTCGAGCCTCCAAGATGCTCATTTTTAATACTTTGTCCGTGCTTTTACTGATTGTAATCTCATCTCCGGCATTAATATGATCGTTTGATAATCTTAAATCTTTTTCAACGGAAGCTTTCAGCTCGGCCAATTGGACTCCGAGATGCCGCAAAGCCTCTATGGCTTTTCCAGAACCGTCTCTCAGGATTCCCAGCAAAAGGTGTTCCGGACCGATATATGAGTTTTGTAAGCGTTCGGCTTCTTCTCGGCTATATCCAAGAACATCTTTAACTCTTTGTGAAAAGTTTCTTTCCATGTAGTTGATCTTCCTTTCTTCTTTATTCAGTAATTTACAATACAAATATAAAATGAATATGTGTAAACCTTGTTTTCGTACAACATATATTATAGGTATTTAATACAAATAGTATGCCATTATTTTTGATTTTTGATACGCTTGAAATTATCGAGGAAATCATGAACGAAAAGATCTGTCCTAAAATTGTGAAATTAGAAATCTTCTTGTATTATTTCCGGTTGAAAAAATTTTTCTAATCGGGAAGAATGTTGTAATTTAGTGCAGTTTTTTCAAAACAAGTAAATGTATTAACCAATCTTTTAAAAATGATTGACCAGGAGGATAGAATTTTAAAAATTAACATTGAGAACGAGATGAAAAAATCATATATCGATTATTCGATGTCTGTGATTGTCGCTCGTGCTCTTCCCGATGTGAGAGATGGTTTCAAACCTGTACACCGTCGTGTACTGTTCGGAATGAACGAACTCGGGAATACATCTAATAAACCGTATAAGAAATCTGCCAGAATCGTTGGTGAAGTATTAGGAAAATACCACCCTCATGGCGATTCTTCTGTATATTTTGCAATGGTACGTATGGCTCAGGAATGGTCTTTACGTTATCCATTGGTGGATGGGCAGGGTAACTTCGGATCGGTAGATGGAGATAGCCCGGCTGCCATGCGTTACACGGAGGCCCGATTATCAAGATTAGCCGAAGAAATGTTGCGTGATATAGATAAAGAAACCGTTGATTTCCAAAACAATTTTGATGATACATTAAAAGAACCTCAGGTTTTGCCGACGCGGATTCCTAATTTGTTGATAAATGGAGCATCCGGTATTGCAGTAGGTATGGCTACTAATATGCCTCCGCATAATCTGACAGAAGCCATTAATGCAACTATCGCATTAATAGACAATCGGGAAATGGAAATCGCAGATTTGATGCACTATATCAAAGCTCCCGATTTCCCTACTGGCGGATATATATATGGCTATTCTGGAGTAAAAGAAGCCTTTGAGACCGGACGGGGGCGTATCGTTATCCGTGCCAAGGCAGAGATTGAAACGGAGGGAAATAAAGAGAAAATTGTTGTTACCGAAATTCCTTATTTGGTCAATAAAGCGGAGTTAATTAAGAATATTGCCGATCTCGTAGAAGAAAAACGATTGGATGGCATATCTAATATTAATGACGAGTCTGACCGAGCAGGAATGCGTATCGTCATCGATATCAAGAAAGATGCTAATTCGAGCGTTGTACTTAACAAATTGTATAAGCTTACTGCATTACAATCTTCATTCAGTGTTAATAATATCGCATTGGTAAACGGACGTCCACAAGTGCTTAATTTGAAGCAGTTGATAGAAGCGTTCATCGATCATCGTCATGAAGTTGTTGTTCGTCGTACGCAGTTCGAATTGAGAGAAGCCGAGAAGAAAGCTCATATTCTTGAAGGACTCATTATTGCTTGTGATCATATAGATGAAGTAATTCAAATTATACGTTCTTCAAAAAGTCCGGATGAAGCTCGCGAACGTTTAATCGAGCGTTTTGGTCTTACGGATGCGCAGTCAAGAGCTATCGTGGATATGCGCTTGCGCCAATTGACAGGTTTGGAACAAGATAAACTTCGTGAAGAATATAAAGCTCTTATGGAGTTAATAGCCTATTACAATCGTATCTTGTCTGATGATTCTGTCTGTATGCAGGTTGTAAAAGATGAATTGGTAGAGATTAAAGAAAAATATGGGGATGACCGGAAAACGGAAATCATCTATGCTTCGGAAGAATTTAATGCAGAAGATTTCTATGCCGATGACGAAATGATTATTACCATTTCTCACTTAGGGTATATTAAGCGGACTCCTCTTTCGGAGTTTCGTGCTCAAAATAGGGGAGGAGTCGGAGCAAAAGGAAGTGAAACGAGAGAAGAAGACTTTATAGAATATATTTATCCGGCTTCGATGCATAACTATATGCTTTTCTTTACACAGAAAGGAAAGTGTTATTGGTTAAAAGTATATGAGATTCCGGAGGGCGCTAAGAATTCTAAAGGCCGTGCTATTCAAAATATGTTGAATATTGATGCCGATGATAAAGTTAATGCCTTTATACGGGTTAAGCAATTGCAAGATCCCGAATACAATATGTCTCATAATTTATTGTTCTGCACACGTAAAGGTGTGATCAAGAAAACGAAGCTTGAAGCATATTCTCGGCCTCGTCAAAATGGTGTGAATGCAATTACCATACGGGAAGATGATCAAGTAATCCAAGTTCGTCTAACGACAGGTGACAGCCAAATTATTATGGCGAATAAACATGGTCGTGCCATTCGTTTCCATGAAAGTACGGTTAGAGAAATGGGACGTACAGCAACCGGAGTTCGTGGTATGACTCTTGACGAAACTGGAGATGATGAAGTAATTGGAATGATTTGTATTAAAGATCCGGAAAAGGAAACTGTAATGGTCGTTTCTGAACAAGGATACGGTAAACGTTCTGAAATAGAAGATTATCGTATTACTAACCGTGGTGGTAAAGGTGTGAAGACTTTGAATATTACAGAAAAAACCGGGAATTTGGTTGCGATCAAGAGTGTTACTGATGAAAATGACTTAGTTATTATCAATAAATCGGGGATTACTTTACGAATGAAAGTTGCTGATGTCAGGATTATGGGGCGTGCAACGCAAGGAGTTCGGCTGATTAATCTTGAAAAGCGAAATGATGAAATTGCATCTGTATGTAAAGTTTTGTCAGAAACTGAATCGGATTCTTCTAATTCAGAAAATATAGATTCGGCATCTGAAATAAATGAAGCTGAGGCTTCGGAAACAACAGAATAAATTAATTTATACTTCTAATCCTAAAACGTGAAAAAAATGAAAAAGGTTCTATTGACAGCAGGTATATGTCTATTTGCCGGAAGCGTTTTTGCTCAAATGAAGAATGTGAATGCGGCATTTAATGAAGCAAAGATGCCAAAACCTAATTTTGGCGAGGCTCGTAAGTCCATTAATGAAGCTTTAAAGAATCCGGATACTAAGGATCTTGCAAAGACTTGGTATGTGGCAGGTTTTATTGAAAATAAGAGTTTTGAAAGCGATTACAATAAGACTCTTATAAAACAAAGTGTAAATGAGAAAAATATGTATAACGCTTTGTTGGATTCTTATGAAAAATATTTGGTAGCGGCAAAGTTGGATACGATGCCGAATGAAAAAGGGAAAGTGAAATCTAAATATCTGAAAGATATCAAGAATACGATTAAGAACAATCAACCTCATTTCTGGAGTGCCGGAGCTTATTTTTATAATGAAAAAGATTATAAAAAGGCTTATAAAATGTGGGAGATATATCAAGATATTCCCAAGTTGAATTTCATGGCCAAAGAAACTCTGAATGCAACGGACAGTTCCTATATGCAGATCAGATACTATGCTGCTTTAGCAGCTTTTCAAACAAAAGATAATAAGTTGGCGATTAAAGCATTGAATGAAGCCAAAAAAGACAACTATGAAATTCAGGATATTTATTATTATTTAGTTTATGCATATAGTCAAGAAAAAGATACTGTAAACCAGTTTAATACATTGAAGGAGGCTGTCGAGGTTTTAGGTGAGAAGGCAAATGATCCTAAATATCAGTTTATGTCTCAATTGATTAACTTATGTATTTATACGGGAAAAGGTGATGATGCGATAGCTTATTTGAAAAAAGCGTTGGAAGCTAATCCTAACATTGCTGAGTATTGGAAAGTTTTGGCTGTTCTATATTATGAAAATAAGAAAGATGAAGCAAATGCAGTGCAATGTTTAGAAAAAGCAATATCTGTAAAACCAGATTATGCCGAGGCTTATGGAGAGATGGGACGTATTTATTTTAATAAGGCTGTAACGGCAAGTAATGAAGCCAGCTTGATTAAAAATGATGCAGAATATCAGAAAGTAAGGGATGAAGTTGTGCTGGTTGCATATAAAAAAGCTCTTCCATATTATGAAAAAGCTCATTCGATGAAACCTGATGAAAACGAATATATGATTGCATTAAGAGGCATATATTATAATTTGGGTGATGAAGCTAATTTAAAGAAAATAGAAGCTGAAATGAATGCATCTGAATAAAAATAATAAGTCATTGACAAAAGAGCGGAGACAGAATGTGATCTGTCCCCGCTCTTTTATTATATAGTAACCTCCGGCATTTGTATTAGAAAAGCTTCGGGAAAATTTTTGCGTATATATTGATCTATTATTTTTAAAGAGTCTTGAACAATGACTTCATCCGTATAGGGAGAGAGGTTGTATATAACAGAATATAATTTCAAATTTCTATTTTTAATAGCTTCAAGACTTAAGAGTGTATGGTTTATGCTTCCTAATCTACCGGAAGTCACTAATATTATGGGATAATTTTGTTGGGATATGTAATCGATCGTCAGTAAATCGGGAGTAAGGGGAACCATGAGCCCTCCTGCACCTTCTAACAGAACTACATCATATCTTTCCTTTAAAATTTTACTTGACAAGGTTATTGCATCAATATCCAATTCTTTTTTGTCAATCTTTGCTGCAAGATGGGGCGATGAAGGATAACTGAAGATTACTGGTGCTGTCAGTTTTGAAATATCTTCCGGAAGCATTTCTATTTTCATAATCTTTCTATGAAGTTCAATATCCTCTGAGTATTCTTTGTTTCCTGTTTGTACTAATTTTTGCGTGATGACTTTTACATTCTGATTTAGCAGTTGTCCGGCAAGCCATCCGGTTGCTACTGATTTTCCGATATTTGTATCAATACCGCTAATAAAATAGATTCCTTTCATGATTTCTGTTTTTTTGATGCAATTATATAAATCGGGTGATATGTTAACGAAACTCCGTAATCTGATTTGAACAGCTTATTGTATTGATTTGTAAAATACAATAAATCAGATTTTGTCCATTTTTCTGAGGTGATACCATTAACACCTGAACGTTTTAAATGTAATAGTACATCTTTAGGTGATGGAAAATAAACAGTTTTGATCTCTTCTTTCATTTTGATAATCTGAAATGAAGAAGAAATAATATGCTCTAAATCTGGTTCTGTAAAGTAAGATAAGCCGATGTCGGTAATTTGTTTTATTTCTGTGAGGTTTTTCTCTCCGAATGTCGAAATCGCTACAAGCCCTTTCTCTGAAAGAGTACGGTTCATTTTTTCTGAAAATAATGGAAGATTCTCCAGCCATTGTATAGCAGATGATCCGGCTATCAGATCGTATTTATCCGGAAAATTAATTGTTTCCATATCTCCGGAAATAAATTTTATGTCATCGGGAATATAATTGACAACTTCAGAACAAAGATCGTTTGCAGTAATAGTTGCAGAAGGAAAACTGGTACGTAATAATCGTGTGAAGAAGCCTGTTCCGCATCCGATTTCTAAAATTGAAGATATAGGATGGTCTGAATATACAGATAACAATCGGCATAATTCCGTCGCTATTTGATATTGTACGAAGGCTTCTTGTTCATATGTGGAGATAGCCTTTGTAAATGATTTTCTTATTTGTTGTTTATTAATCGACATATTTATTAAAATCTAAAAAATGGGCTTCATCTATAATTTCGTATTTTATTTTTCCCCATGCTTTTAGTTGATTCTTTGTTGGAAAAATAAAATCACGCGTTCCTATTATCGCTTTATCCCATTGGAAGGTTGATGTCATATCTTTTTTAACCATTGATTGTATAGAGATTAATTCTTGTTTTAGGCTTTCAATAGATCTGAGGGAAGAGTGCTTTATAAAAAACTGAAAATTCTCTTTACTTCCACACATTCGTTTATTAAACTTTAGTAAGCTCTGTTCGTTCAATAAATCTATTGTTTTTTGGAAAATTATCGGATCTATGCCTCTTTCTTTTTCTATCGGAAAAATCGTTCCGTTTATTGCGACACTTTTCCGAATAGGTAAGTTACAATTCTGTAAAGTATAAGATGCGGCCCATACCCCCATCGACCATCCATATACATCGATTGCTTGATAATTTTTATAATGAGATTTTTCGAAATCTATATCCGTATAATCGAAACAGATGCAAGTGTCGAAATCCTTCTTATTGATAGATAAGGTATTTTGATCCATGCCCCAACCTGTGAAGAATAAAATCAGAGACTTATTATTTTCTTGTTTTGTAAAGTATTGTTTCATGATTTTGATAAATTCCTGATACAGTATATTAATCGATTTATTTCTTCTTCTGTACAATTTGCAGTTAGAGAGAGCCGTATTCTTGCTGTTCCATCAGGGACTGTCGGAGGACGTACCGGAAGGACATAAAATCCTTGTTTTTGGAGTTCTTTTGCCGCATTATGTGCCGACTCTGAAGAACCTGTGATATAAGGTATAATATGGCTGCTACTTTGTATTTCCCGATTTTCCGAACTGAGTTTTTTTTTTAACAAGTTTGAGATTTTTTTTATATGTTCTCGTCGGCTATTCATGCCAACGGCTTTATTCAGTGTAAAAAGAGTCCATTTGAGATTGATCGGAGGTAGTGCTGTTGTAAAAATAAATGTCCTCATTGTATTAATAAGATATTCTCGCATTGTCCTATTGCAAATCAAGAATGCTCCGCAAGATCCCAGCGCCTTTCCGAATGTACCGATTAAAAAATCGATATGTTCGATAATATTGTGTTCTTCACAACAACCCAGTCCGTTGTTTCCCCGTACACCGATTGCATGCGCTTCGTCTATATAAAGCATAATTGCCGGATATTTTTGTTTAAATCGGACCAATGTTCGTAAATCCGATTCATCTCCGTCCATACTGAAAATGCTTTCCGTAACAATAATTATGCGGTCATGGTGCTCTCTGGCTTGTTGTATGAGGCGTTCAAGCTGTCGATAATCATTGTGCTTGAAACGAATACATTTTGCTTGACTAAGACGGATGCCGTCAATAATACTTGCGTGTACTAACTTGTCGGCAAGTATCATTGAGCGGGATGTTGTTACTGCCGGAAGGATTCCCGTATTTGCATGATAACCGCTGTTGAATACTAATGCTGACTCTGAATGAAATAATTCAGCCAAACGTTTTTCTAAAACAATATGATCTTCGTAATTACCGGTTTGTAATCGGGACGAAGATGCGGAAAACTGTAAATCGGATTCTTTTAAGTTTTCTAAAAACTCGGAATATAAATGGCGGTCTGTTGCGATACCCAAATAATCATTGGAAGTAAGATTGGTAAACTCTTTATTTCCTACAATAACACCTTTTTCACTATTGGTTATTATTTGCAACCTCCTTAGGTTTCCGGAACTTTCTATTTCTTTTAGCCTGTCCTTAAAATATTTGTCTTTCATCGTTTTATTGTTTGCTTACTACACTTAATAACGCTGATGTCAGTTGAGTTAATTGATCGGGATTGATGATGTATGGAGGCATAATATATACTAATTTGCCAAAAGGTCTTACCCAGACACCATGTTCGACAAACTGACATTGTATCTTGGACATGTCGACAACCTCTTTCATTTCAATGACTCCGATAGCGCCTAATATGCGGACATCTGCGACTTGTGGATATTCTTTGGCAGGAGAAAGAAATTCTTTTAATTGAGCTTCAATATTTTTAACCTGCATTTTCCAGTTGTTTTCTAATAATAGGTTGACAGAAGAAAGAGATATTGCACAAGCTAAAGGATTTCCCATAAAAGTTGGTCCGTGCATAAAGACACCGGGGAATCTGGAAGAGATTACATCAGCTACGTGATTTGTCGATAATACGGCAGCCATTGTAAGATATCCGCCGGTTAAGGCTTTACCGATGCACATAATATCTGGAGAAACATTAGCGTGTTCGCAAGCAAAAAGCTTTCCTGTACGACCGAATCCGGTAGCTATCTCATCGAATATTAATAAAAGGTGATATTCCTCACAGAGTTTTTTTGCCGCTTTTAGATATTGAGGATGATAAAATTTCATTCCTCCAGCACCTTGTACTATCGGTTCTAAAATCAATGCTGCAATATTTTCATGATGAGCTTTTATACATTCTTTTAATGGCACAATACAATTTTCATCCCAATCATCGTAAAAACGACAGCTTGGTGAAGGTACGAAATATCGGTGGGGAAGTGAACTCCCGAAAATAGAGTGCATGCCTGTCACAGGATCACAAACCGACATGGCATTCCATGTATCACCGTGATATCCCGACCGAATAGTAACAAAATTTGTTTTTTTATTTTTCCCTTGAGCATACCAATATTGCACAGCCATTTTAAGAGCTACTTCTACAGCCACAGATCCTGAATCACAATAGAATATCTTCTGGAGTCCTTCAGGGACTAACGTCAATAGCTTTTTCCCCAATTCTATTGCCGGACTATGAGTTAATCCTCCGAACATGATATGGGACATTTTAGACAATTGTTCTTGTGCTGCTCGATTTAGGACTGGATGATTGTATCCGTGTACGGCAGCCCACCAAGAAGACATTCCGTCAATTAGCTTTTTCCCGTTTTTTAGTTGAATATATACCCCGTCTGCCCGCTCTACTTCATACGTAGGTATGGGATTTGATGCAGATGTATAAGGATGCCATAAATGTTCTCTGTCAAAATTATTCGTTTTCATATTCATTGTCAATAGAATATCCGCAATTGGTAAATAGTTTTTTATCTTCGGCTACTTTAGAACCCACAGTCGTCAACATATCTCCGACGATAGAAGAATTGATACCGATCATTAGCGCTTTTTTCAGTGTATCTTGAGACAACTGCGCCCTTCCTCCGGCTAAACGTAAATATGCGTCGGGATTAATAAAGCGAAAGAGAGCGATAGTCGTGAGTATCTCGTCTGGAGATAATGGTGCGGTTTGTTCTAATGGTGTACCGGGTATGGGCTGTAATATATTGATAGGTATTGAATGTATGTTCAGTTGTTTCAAAGTAAAAGCCAATTCTATCCTTTGTTCTGCTGTTTCTCCCATGCCTATTATTCCCCCGGAACAAACTTCCATTCCAATTTCTTGTGCAGTACGAATTGTTTTTATTTTTTCTTCTTGAGTATGGGTAGAACACAAAGCCGGAAAATAGGAGGGAGCAGTCTCTAAGTTGCAGTGATACCGTTTTACCCCAGCGGCCAAGAGTAATGATAATTCTTGTTTATCCAAAAGGCCTAATGATGCGCAAAAACGAGTATTTGTATTAATGCTTGATATATGTTTGTATAAGTCGCATACCCGAGTTAATAGTTCTCCTTGAACTTTACGTCCGCTTGTAACTAATCCTAAATGATGTATTTTTTGTTGGAAAGCTAGAGTGGCTTGTTTCTGACACTCTTCCCGATCAATAAGGGAATATGTATTGATATGGGTTTTGTAATGCCCGGATTGTGCACACCATTTACAATCTTCCGGACATTTTCCGGAGCGAGCGTTTATAATGGAACACATATCGAATTTGTTCTTACAAAAATGTTTTGTAATTTCTCCTGAGGCTTTATATAAAGCTTCTTTATCTGTGGTTTTAAGCAAAGAGAATGCTTCTCTTTCCGATAAATGTCCCCCTGATAGGACTTTGTCTTTTAATTTTTTGATCATATTTTTTTATAAAAAAAAGACCGGAAACTACGTGATAGACAGTAGTCTTCGGTCTCTATTTGGTATAATAGAAAATAAATACAATAAGGAATATCGTTTGATGGGATAACAGGTAATATCTCTGATTTTTTGAATAAAAATGAAGTATTTGGAGGGGTATCTTCATCATTTTCATCAACTTCCGAGTGGCAAGTAAAGCCGCTTTTTTCTGGTGTATAGAGAATACCTTTTTGTTTTTTCAAGGAAATATCGATGATTGATTTACATACACATCCGATATTTACACATTTCCCGATACTTTGAAATGCTGCAAATTGATATCGACTCCAACGACGGAAACGAATGGTTTTCGAAATATTTTTTATGCTTAAAGTCATCAGTTGCAAATGTAATAGAAATAACTATAAAAAGAGTATTTTGTCTTTCTTTTAATTGCAGGATTTAATAAAACTTTGCATGTGATTTTATTACATTCTTCTTATATTTGATGCATAAATTGATATTTGAATATTCAATGAAATTGAGAACTTGTATATATATTATTGTTTTATTGGGAGTAATAGAGTCCTTTTGTGGTGAACCTCTTTTTGCTAAACGGAAAAAAGATAAAATAGAAGAGGCAAAACCGAGTGCTGAGGAATTGTTCGTTAAAAATAATTTTGAAGAAAAAAGGTGTGCCGAATGGACTAAAGGACGACGATTTATTTATGTTAGCAATGACCTTTCTCTTTTATTAAAGCCGGAACAGGATACAGTTCCGATACATGTCTCGTTTAAAAATAAGATTTTCACATTCGAAGGTATGATTGAAAAATCCATACTCGGACAGGCGCAGTATGCTGTATTGATTTTTGATTGTGAGGGGATAAAATACCAGTATAGAACCGAAAAGACTATAAAAGAGATAAAGGATAGCGATTATAAACCTTTACTGCCTGACATGGTTGCTGAAGAGGATGTACTGAAAGCCCGGAAAATGTTGATAGGAAAGACTTTATATATCAAAACATCTATTTGGTATGATGAGAACGGTGTGGAAATAGGAGGTCATAAATTCGTCCCGGTGGTGATCAAAGATATATTGCCCGGAGATAAGGTATTACCGATAAAGTTTGTTTTTGAGGATAATGTCGGAAATACGGCAAATGTATTAGGTACTTTATTCCCGGAAACATTAGCGACACAATATACGACGTTTGACAGACTTTTTAGTTTTGATAACCCGAGGAATCTGTATAAAACAATCTCTGATGTAAATTGGGATCTTATAACTAAGTCTAAAGTAATGAAAGGGATGACAAAGGATGAGTGTCGTTTGTCATTAGGCCGGCCTAATGATGTGAGAAGAATACCCACTTATGGGGGACTGAAAGAACAATGGTTCTATAATACTGGAAGTTATCTTTTTTTTGAAGACGGGATTTTGACGGACTTCAGATTATAAATTTTAAAATTTACCTTATGATAACAATAGAAGAGAATAAATCTCTGCAACAATTACATACATTTCATTTATCTGTTTCAGCCCGGTGGTTTGCCGAATATCAATCAATAGAAGAGTTGATAGACTTATTAAAAACCGATTTATTGAGAGAGAATCCATTCTTGCAAATCGGGGGAGGTAGTAATTTATTGTTTACATCCGATTATGAAGGAGTAATATTACATTCGAAAATAAAATTCATCGAAGTGGTATCGGAAACTTCTGAATATGTAACTGTAAAAGCCGGTTCAGGAGTGGTTTGGGACGATTTTGTTAAATATTCGGTAAGTAATGGATGGGGTGGAGCAGAAAACTTATCATTAATTCCCGGAGAAGTCGGAGCAAGTGCCGTCCAGAATATCGGAGCTTATGGTGTTGAAGTGAAAGATATTATTCTGCAAGTAGAGGCGATTGAGGTGGCAACAGGCAAAGAACGGACATTTATGAGCAAGGAGTGCATGTACGGATATAGGGACAGCATATTCAAGAAAGAACTAAAAGGTAAATATATTATAACATCGGTAGTGTATTTGCTCCGAAAAAATCCGGTTTATCATCTTGATTATGGGAATCTTCGTCATGCTATCGGCAATAAAAATATTAATTTGCAAACAATAAGGGATACTGTAATAGAGGTTAGAAAATCGAAACTTCCCGATCCTGATGATTATGGAAATGCTGGTAGCTTTTTTATGAATCCGGTTATTCCTGTTTCTCAATACAATCTGTTAAAAGAAAAATATCCGGAAATACCGTTTTATCCAGTTGATACCCAGTCTGTGAAAGTCCCGGCAGCATGGCTTATTGATAAAGCCGGGTGGAAAAATAAAATGTTGGGAGGAGCAGCAGTACATGATAAACAGTGTTTAGTATTAATAAATAAAGATAATGCTGTAGCAAAGGATATTATAGATTTGGCTCAAAATATAGTTGATTCTGTAAAATCTCTTTATGGAATAACAATTAAACCTGAAGTAAATTATATATAGTTTCTGCCGGAATATTATGCAAATTAAATTTTTAGGAACAGGGACATCGACCGGAGTACCTGAAATTGCATGCCATTGTGAAGTTTGTTCTTCGAATGATCCGAGAGACCGAAGATTAAGGACATCGGCGTTGTTTACAATAAAGGGTAAAAATATTTTAATAGATTGTGGTCCGGATTTTCGGCAACAGATGTTATGCAGTCATACAGAAAAGATCGATGCGGTTTTATTAACCCATGTACATTATGATCATACGAGTGGTTTAGATGAGTTGCGAGTTTTTTGTAAAGAGCATTCTGTGGATGTCTTTTTAGAGCCTTGGGTTGCAGATGCGATAAGGGCAAGAATACCTTATTGTTTTGTCGAACATCCTTATCCGGGTGTTGCAAGTCTTAATCTAAATGAGATTGGCACAGATCCGTTTTGCGTACAGGATATCTCTGTAATACCGATTCGAGTAATGCATTATAAACTTCCCATATTAGGTTATCGTATTGAAGATGTGGCCTATATTACGGATATGTTATATATCTCGGAGGAAGAGATGGAGAAAATAAAAGATGTTAAAATATTAATTATTAATGCATTGCGTCATACAGAACATATATCTCATCAGACATTAGACATGGCATTGAGTCTTATAAAACGTGTAAAGCCCGAAAGAGCTTATCTTATTCATATGAGCCACCATATGGGATTACATGAAGTGGAATCGAAAAAATTACCTGAGAATGTATATTTCGCCCATGACGGATTACTAATCGACACGGAATATATATAAACGAACAACTAATCTATAACTTCAGTTGTTTTATTAAAGTAATTCAATTCTAAAAAGTTTTTTATGAAAAAGACAACTGAACCGAACGTGGAGATAGGAACTTCTGCTGCTCCAGAGATGTTTTACATTAAAATTTTAGCAGACGGACCATATTTAGTATATGGAAATCCCCCTATTGATCAAGAAATTATTATGCCTAATGAAGATGGAGCTTCTTGGGTTTATAAAAAAGGACGTCATTACAAGACCGAAGGTGAATATACGGCACTTTGTCGTTGTGGTGAATCTTGTAAAAAACCTTTTTGCGATGGTTCTCATTCTAAAGCGGACTGGAATCCGGAAGAAACAAGCGACAAACGTCCTTTATTGGAAGATGCCGAACTGTTCGAAGGTCCGGCAATGGTATTGGCCGATAATGAGAAATATTGTGCTTTTGCTCGTTTTTGTGATGCATACGGTCGTATCTGGAATATTGTACAGACTGCGAAAACTCAAGATGAAATAGACCTTGTCAAACATGAGGCTGGTCATTGTCCAGCTGGACGCTTGGTTGTATGGGATAAAAAAACAAAAAAAGTTTTTGAACCGTCGTTTGATCCTTCAATTGGGATTATAGAGGATCCCGGAATCAAGGTAAGTGGTCCTATATGGGTGAAAGGTGGAATTCGTGTTGAGAGTGCTGACGGAAGTAGCTATGAGATTAGAAATAGAGTTACTTTGTGCCGTTGTGGTCAATCTTCCAATAAACCTTTTTGTGACGGGACTCACGCTTCTATGCATTTTAGAGATAATTTGCCTTTAGAAGCCGGTAAAGAAGAATGGTAGTTCTATTTTCAAGTATGTTTTTCCGTTCCGGACTATGAGACGTGTAGGGATGGATAAACAGCTCTAAAGTAGGGGTATAAGAACTTATTAAAGTTTTGTTTGTGGCTGTTTTGAGGATACTCTTTCGAGGATATTTTTCTGTTTTTTGCAAAGATGATAACGGGCTATTTGATGATTAAAAACGGGGAAAAAGACCAAAAGAAAATGAAAAAATGATTTGATAATATTTTCTTATTGGAAAATTAAGACTGGTTCTAAAAGTTTGAGTAAAATATATACTCAAACCTTTGGGCTAGCTCTTATTTATAAAACAGATTTTCGACCAATGGAATCAACAAAGAAGTCATAATTCCCATCAATCCTATTGCGAGTCCGCTAATAGCCCCTTCTACAGCACCGAGTTCTATTGCCTTAGCTGTACCTAAACCGTGCGCAGCCGCGCCAAGAGCAAGACCTTTGGCAACCCGGCTTTTTATATGTAATTTACGAAGGATAAACGGCCCGATAATTCCACCTAATATACCGCAAATAACGACAGTAATAGCTGTTAATGACGGAATTCCTCCACTTTTTGCAGAAAGGCTTAATGCTATGGGGGTAGTAACGGATTTAGGCTCTAATGAGACAATGACACTATGTTCTACTCCCATTAGTTTGCAAATCCAAATTACGCTTACGATCCCTACTAAACTTCCGACAATAATAGAAGAAGTGATGGATAGAACTTTTCCTTTTAAATATCCGATTTGTTCGTATAAAACATAACCCAATGCTACGACAGAAGGTCCTAACATGAAATGTATCATGTAACTGCCTTTGGAAAAAGTCTCGTAATCGATTCCTGCCCATTTTAATACTCCAATAATAATCGCTATACTGATAATAATGGGATGGAGCAGCGCAATTTTACTTTTGGTATAAATATATGTTCCTGATAAATAACTTGCTAATACGAGAAATAACAAAAATGGGGTAGAAGATAATATTTCGTTCATATAAATACAGTTTATAGCTTTTTTTCTAATTTATCTTGCATATATCCGACAACAGCGATAATAACAGCTGTCGTTACGACAGATACGATTAATAATGCTGCCCAATAGCGAGAAATGAGATCGAAAGATGCCATAAGACCGACTCCTGCAGGAACAAAAAAAAGTGCCATATTCTGTGTCAATGCGTTCGATACACTTCTTACATCTCGAGGTTTTACGAATTTCAGTAAAAGAGACAAAAATAACAGAACCATTCCGCAAACACTGCCCGGGACAATTCCATTAATTAAAAAACTTAAGAATTCTCCTAAAAAATAGAATAACATAATAATAGATGCACCTTTAACCATAATTTTTATATATAATAAAGTCCGTCTTTAACTTGAACAAATTGTTCATCACATAAGAAACGTAATGTTTCTACTATTTTTTCCTGTGAAAAAGGAATACGTGCTATAATTGTGTCGAGACTACATTTATCAGCTTGCAATAGTTTGTAGATTTCTTTTTCTATTCGGGAGAAATCTCCGGAAGTTAATTCTCCGGATTTTTGTTGCAAACAAATATCGCATAATCCGCATTCTCTGTTAAATGTCTCGCCAAAATAGTTTAATAATATTTGTGTTCTGCATTTTTTATCGTGAAGTACATATTCCAACATACTATGAATGCGATGAGAAAAACGTTCTTTGCGTTCTTCATAAACATTTCGGGGTATTGATAAATATTTCAGATCCTCTCGAGGTGTGGTATATATAATAAAAGGTGTCCTTTTTTGCGGTATGTAGTGTAAAATATGCTGTTTTGAAAAATAGATTAAGTTTTCGTATACCTCTTGAGGGGAGAGCCCGCTTCGTCTTGACAAGAGATCTTCCTGAATAAAAACGTAATCGGCGAATAAACCTGTATAGGAACGAAGTAAACATTGTAATAATTCTTCTTTTTCAGAATCGTCCGTTTGCAATTTGTACAATTCATCACGTTGTACGGTTATCATTACTCTCGACAGAGATTCTACTTCTTCCGTAAACTCTATATATTGAGCTTGTTCTAATATTTTTAGTGCGTTAAATGTCGGTAATATGGGAAATTTAAACGTTTTGCAGAATGTGTTTAAATTGAAATCAAAAACAGAATTCATTCCCGATCCGACTGCTACTTGCAAAAAGTTTCCTAATGCTTCATATACACGAGATATAAATTCTCGTTCGGGAAACATATCACGGATTCTCTTTTCTAATTTTACCTTATCGGCATTTGCATATAAAATAACAGCATATGCCTGGAGTCCATCTCTTCCTGCGCGTCCGGCTTCTTGATAGTACTCTTCCGGAGAGTTAGGTAAATCCAAATGAATAACGAGTCGTACATCCGGTTTATCTATGCCCATTCCAAAAGCATTTGTGGCGACAATTACCCGACAATGATCTTCTTTCCAGGATTGTTGCTTACGGTTTTTATCTTCTGATTTTAAACCTGCATGATAAAAATCCGCACTGATTTTGAATCTTCTTAATTCTTCCGCAATCTCTTTTGTTTTTTGTCTGCTGCGGACATAGATTATGGCACTTCCCGGAACACGATTGAGAATATGTATTAATTGTTGAATTTTATTTTCTCCGTAGCGTACTACATAAGAAAGATTAGGGCGGAAAAAACTTTTTTGAAAGACTTTTCCTTTTTTGAAATGGAGTTTTTCTTGTATATCTTCTACGACTTGGGGAGTTGCAGTTGCAGTCAAGGCTAATACGGGAACATCGGGGAATAAAGTCCTTATGTCGGCAATTTTTATATATGAAGGTCTGAAATCATACCCCCATTGGGAGATGCAATGGGCTTCATCCACCACTAATAGAGAGACTTTCATTGCTTTTACTTTGGATAGGAAAAGATCGTTTGAAAGACGTTCCGGAGAAATGTATAAAAACTTATATTTACCGAATATGCAATTTTCTAATGTAACGATCGTTTCGTGACGAGTTAATCCGGAATATAGATAAGCCGCTTTAATATCTCTGGCTCTAAGATTATCCACCTGATCTTTCATTAATGCGATCAGAGGTGTTATAACTAAACAAATTCCATCCATAGCTAGGACAGGAACTTGAAATGTTAAGGATTTCCCTCCTCCTGTCGGCATCAAGCCCAAGGTATCATTTCCTGTCAGTACGGAATTGATAATATCTTCTTGTAAAGGTCTGAATGTATCATATCCCCAATATCGTTTTAATATTTCGTAGATGTTTTGTCCCATACCTATGTTCGAGGTTGCAAAATTACAAATTGTAATGGCATATTTTTCTTTTTGACGGTTATTTTAATTGTACATTAGATAAAAACGGCTTCGGATATAAAGTACCGAAGCCGTTTTTTATTTCTGTTATAGAATGTTATATTATCGAGTTTGAGAATATTCAATAAAATTGTATATCAATTTCTTAGCTACATCAGAAGATCCAGAGGTCAGGTCTAGATTCGGCATAATATCTAATGTAGAGAAGATTATTTTACCTTTACCGCAAGGGATAATTCCTACGGCTGTTCCAAGATTGAAACCATGACTTCTATATACTCCTGCAACCAATTCTTCCCCTTCAAGTTTTAGTCCTAACCTGTGATCTCCGTCATGAACTAATGCTTGATAAGGCCAGCTCATACCGACATTGCCCGGCAGATCTTTAAATAGGGGATGTGCTTTTACGAAATGAACTCCGCCGACCCAATTTTTGCCCATTGCAAAATTACCTTTATTTTTAAGATTTGTGTATTTAGAGATGACATCCATCCATGTTTCTGCTGATTCTAACAAAATAAGGGTGGTGCCGTCATTTTTGCAACGATCTATTAATGATTTAGGATCAAGAGTCGCATTTCCAGGTGTAGACCATTGCAATTGAATTGTTCCGGTTTGTTTTTGTTGTCGGTATTCTACTTGGATATTTATGGCTTTTCCTGCTTCAAGAGTAACAGGCCGTTGGTAAGTGTACATTTTTTTGTTACCCCACTCATCAATTACCCGTTGTCCATTAATAGAAAGGCGTAAGCCACCATCTGTATTGACAGCTATAAGATATTGTCCGGAAACAGAAGGCATGAGTTTTCCTTTCCATATTGCAGAAAACGGTTGATTTGCAGATACAGAAGCATCTGGTTGCGCACCGTCTGCGAATTGGAAATCAATATGTGTGTCTGTACGAGTTCCTGCAGCTTCTCTTAAATCGTCGTCTTTAAAGAAAGTTGCAACAATTCCCGGTTTATCATCATTGGTTATGTATGCTTCGGGTTGTATTTTTTGTGGGGCATCTAATGGAGGACGTGTAATGACGACCCAGTCCAATTTGCCTGCATTTTCAGAAAAATCGGGAAGTATATTTCCGGTCTCTTGTTTATAAAAACTTACAAATGTATTCTTTGTGTCATTTTTATAGATAGCTCCAGTACCTGATAATTTTTGAGAATTCCAGTTTACTCCTAATACTTGATCTTTTCCAGAGGCTTGTTTTTCTTTATTTAGATCATATAAAGTTGCTTCTATTGAAAACATTCCGGATTGATTATTTAGAGGAAGTTGCATATCTCCGATTAATAGTTCTCCGAATGTTTCTCCTCCCGAAAGTTGAACATTTTTATTTTCTTGATATATATTTTTACCATTCGGATCTTTTACATTGATAGATAAAATATGTTTTCCTTTCAGATTTTTTTCATTGACAATATAAAAATCTACTGGAACGGAATTCGGAGTATGGATAATTTGTTTTCTCGGACTGATTGCCACATAAAGCGGCTGGTTATAATATGCCAAAATTTTAGAGTCTCCTTTTGCATTCCTATAAAGGTCCACAACACCAGAATGGTTGTCATAGGGCATAGATTCCCATCCGTTAATTACATAGCAGTCACCTAAGTTCTGCATTCTCATGCCTTGAATTCTACGACCTTGGTGTTCAAATGATATGTCTCCCATTTTTTCGGTGAGCATATCAACAGTTTTGAAATATGGCTCTAAATTTTTATCTGAGAAAAATTTACAAAATTCTTTGTATTGTTTTTGCCAAAATTTCCCGTCCCAGCCGGTTTTCTCAGTTTTAGAGAGATAATCGTCTATTTCTTTTATACGAGGAGGTGTAGAAATGGCAGCCTCTTCTCCACGCATATATATTTCAGTATTATTATCGGTGTACATAAGATTGTCAGTCGGTGATTTATAAAAATCTTCTCTCCAAGTTTCCGGACCTCCGGCTCTGTGGTTATCGAACCAGCCGTTCATGTATAGTTTTGTATCAAACGGACGGAAATGGGCTTTTGAGTCTTCTAAAGCATCTTTTTTGTTAGCCCATCCAGAGGTGAATGTAATTGTTCGACTCGGATCGATAGCATGTGCATCCCGCATATCCTCGAATCGTTTTGCTACCAATTCTTTATCTTTGGATAAACGACCTCCGAATTCATTAATCATATTATAAATAACCAAACTGGGATGACTTCTGTCTCGCTTGATCATACGGAATACTTTTTCACGTAAGATAGTTCGGATAAAAGGATCATGAGTACCCGAATGAAAAGAACCGGGTTCTTCATAATACAGCAACCCCATTTCGTCAGCTTTGTCCAATACAACGGGAGTTCCTATGTTTCTATGAAAGTTCAGCATATTGAGACCTAACTGTTTTGCTGTAGTTATTTGTTTCTCGGCCATTTCTGGAGTTGCGATTAATCCCGTTACTGGCCAATATCCCCAAGAAATAGCACTTCTCAGCATAATACGACGGCCGTTCAATTTCAATGTAGCTTCTTCTCCAATATTTTCTGGTGCGAACCATCGAAAACCGAAAGTTCGTTCATCATTATCTTTATTGGAAAGAGATACTTTGCCCACATATAAATTGGGAGATTCTATATCCCAAATTTTTGCATTCGGAGCATCTACTTCTATTGTTACCCGGCTATCGCCTTGAGGAATTTGGTGATTTTTTATTTGCTTTGAAAATATTTTTATCGATGGATTATTTTTTTCAACAATATCGAGATTGATATTTTGCTTTAATTTTCTATCTGTCAGATTTCGTATAGAGATAATTGCATTTACTTTTGTCTTTTGCGGTGTATTTTGCATGTAAATGTCAGATATATATACCGGATTTAATGCTTTCAAGTTCACATCTCCAAGTATGCCTCCAAAACCGCGTCCCGGTGGAATCAAATATTTTCCCCAATTCATGACGTCGAAATCTTGCCAGTGAAAATTTCCTCCGGGATTGGTAACACGGACAGCAAGAAGTTGCTTTTCTCCCGGACGTATAGCTTTAGTCACATTTGCTTCGAATGGAGTTTCTCCAACAATATCATATGCTACGAGTTGTCCGTCAAGATAGACTTCTGCTCTCATTCTTACAGCTCCGAACTCTAAAATAAATGTCGCGTCTTTCAGATCTTTAGGGATATCGAGAGTTCTAAACCACCAGCTGACACCGGAAAAATCTGTAGGCCGAGGCCAGTCCGATACGGTCATGTATTCTTCAACAGTCCCCGGCACACTTACTTTTTTTGCGGTGCTTGTATTTAATGATTCCCATCCTCCGGTGGGCGGATTAACCGGCAGTTTGGATAGATCTGACACTTCTGTCGGCAGATATAACCGGTCATTATTCCAGCCGGCAGGAGAATTTACCGATAATGTTGATAATCTCGCCACTTCGCTTGGAAGATAAAGTTTGTCATTTTTCCATTCAGCTTTCGTGTCACGCCATAAATACCATTCCGATCCGGATAGAGGAATAATAACACGGGATTGATTTCTTGTGGATGCAATCCCTAAAAGAGTATTGAGCAGGAGTAAATAGCTCAATAAATGAATTTTTTTCATGTTTATTCTGATTTTTAGATAAAGTTTTTATGTTACAAAATAAGGTTTCTCCTATTAATATTTTATCGAGATATGTATTAAAAGGCGCATAATATCCTATTAAAAATTATATTATTCGGTAATATGAACTGTTTACTGACAAAAATGTTATTAATATCCAGAGTCGAGAAATGTAAAAGCTGTCAGTATTATTTTTAAGTTAATTATAGTCGCTGTCTTTTTGGCAGATTTTTAGTAAAAAATATATTTGGCATAAAATTAGCTATAAGATTATTGCTTCTCAAGCAATGAATGGGGAGCGGAAAGATAATTATTAACAACTAAAATATAATAACAATGAACATTAGACCTTTAGCAGACAGAGTTTTGATTAAACCAGCGCCTGCAGAAGAAAAAACCGTGGGTGGTATTATTATTCCTGATTCAGCGAAAGAAAAACCCTTGAAAGGCGAAGTTATCGCTGTCGGTAACGGTACTAAAGATGAAGAAATGGTTGTTAAACCGGGTGATCATGTCCTATATGGCAAGTATGCCGGTACGGAGATCGAACTGGATAATGACAAATTCCTCATTATGCGTCAATCTGACATTTTAGCTATTCTCTAATTAAAATTGTTTCATTTTAAGAAATTAAATCATGGCAAAAGAAATTAAATTCAATATCGATGCCCGCGATGAATTGAAAAAGGGTGTTGACGCTTTGGCAAATGCGGTAAAAGTAACTTTAGGCCCGAAAGGTCGTAATGTGATTATTGAAAAAAAATTCGGTGCTCCCCACATTACTAAAGACGGTGTATCAGTAGCTAAAGAAATTGAATTGGAAGATTCATTTCAAAATATGGGAGCTCAGTTGGTGAAAGAAGTAGCATCAAAAACCGGAGACGATGCAGGTGACGGTACTACTACTGCAACAGTTTTAGCACAATCTATTGTTAATGTAGGTTTGAAAAATGTAACAGCAGGAGCTAATCCCATGGATTTGAAACGAGGAATAGATAAAGCTGTTGCTAAAGTTGTAGAAAGTATTAAAGCTCAATCAGAGGAAGTGGGTGATGATTTCGAAAAGATAGAATCGGTAGCTCGTATTTCTGCTAATAATGACAGTGAAATCGGTCAGTTGATTGCAGAAGCGATGAAAAAAGTAAAAAAAGAAGGTGTAATTACGGTTGAAGAGGCTAAGGGTACCGATACTACGGTAGAAATCGTAGAAGGTATGCAGTTTGATCGTGGATATATTTCTCCATATTTTGTAACGAATACAGAAAAAATGGAGTGTGAAATGGAAAATCCTTATATCCTGATTTTCGATAAGAAAATTTCTTCTTTAAAAGAAATGTTGCCTATTTTGGAAGCGACTGCACAATCGGGACGTCCTTTATTGATTATTGCTGAAGATGTTGATAGTGAAGCTCTTGCAACTTTAGTTGTAAACCGTTTACGTGGTTCTTTGAAGATCTGTGCTGTTAAAGCTCCGGGATTTGGAGACCGTCGTAAAGAAATGCTTGAAGATATTGCCGTACTGACTGGTGGAGTTGTTATATCTGAAGAAAAAGGCTTAAAACTGGATGGTGCGACAATCGATATGTTAGGTCGTGCAGAAAAAGTAACAGTTGACAAAGAAAACACTACTATTGTAAACGGTTTGGGAAATAAAGATGCTATTGCTTCTCGGGTAGCTCAGATCAAAGCTCAGATCGAAAAGACTACTTCGGATTATGATCGGGAAAAACTGCAAGAACGTTTGGCAAAGCTTGCAGGTGGTGTTGCTGTTTTGTATATCGGTGCAGCTTCTGAGGTTGAAATGAAAGAGAAGAAAGACCGTGTCGATGATGCTTTAAGTGCCACTCGTGCTGCAATTGCTGAAGGTATCGTGCCCGGTGGTGGAGTTGCTTATATTCGTGCAATTCCTTCTCTTGAAGGTATGAAGGGCGATAATGATGATGAAACTACAGGTATAGAGATTGTTAAGCGGGCAATTGAAGAACCGCTTCGTCAGATCGTCGATAATGCCGGTGTAGAAGGAGCTGTCGTAGTTCAGAAAGTAAAAGACGGTAAGGGTGATTTCGGATATAATGCTCGTACGAACACATATGAAAACTTCTTTGCTGCCGGTGTTATTGACCCGGCTAAGGTTACACGTGTAGCTCTTGAGAATGCCGCATCGATTGCCGGAATGTTCTTGACTACAGAATGTGTTATTGCTGATAAGAAGGAGGAAAATCCTGCACCTATGCCTGCTCCGGGAATGGGCGGAATGGGCGGCATGATGTAATTCTTGCTTAGAATATAATATCTAAATAAAGACAGGCCGAAAAATTTACTTTTCGGCCTGTCTTTATTATTTATAAGAGTGTCTGTTTAAATTTGAAAGAATGGGAATAATTAAAGCAAATTACTAGCCAATTCAGAGAGACGGCTTCTTTCTCCTTTAATTAAGTTTACATGACCGAATAAAGCTTGTCCTTGCATCTTATCTATCATATAAACTAATCCGTTAGACTGAGAGTCTAAATAAGGTGAATCGATCTGTTGTATATCTCCGGTAAACACCATTTTTGTCCCTTCTCCGGCTCGAGTTATAATGGTTTTTATTTCATGAGGAGTTAAATTTTGAGCTTCGTCGATAATACAAAATGTCTCGGAAAGGCTTCGGCCTCGGATATAAGCCAAAGCTTCGATAACCAATGTTCCTTTTTCCTGCATATCTTGTAAAATTCTGTAATCGCTGCTTTCAAGAGAAAATTGGTGTTTAATGACATTTAAATTATCGAATAGAGGTTGCATATAAGGGGCTATCTTTTGCTTTTCATCTCCAGGCAAGTATCCCAAATCTTTATTAGCCAAAGCCACGATAGGACGAGCTAATAAAATCTGTTTATATAATTTGTTTTGTCGTAAAGCTCCGGCTAAAGCTAATAGTGTTTTCCCAGTTCCGGCTTTCCCTGTTAAAGCAAGGAGTTTGACTTCAGGATCATTTAACAAATCAAAAGCAAAGGTCTGTTCTGCATTGCGCGGCTCTATGCCGAAATTCTTTTCTTTAATTACTTTCCGGACTTTATCGGTTTCGGAAACATAGCGGGCAAGAACAGAAGAAGTCCCACTTTCCAAAACAAAACATTCGTTGGATTTAAACGGATCATTCGATATTTCTGTGGCCGGAATGCCGTCTTTAGATTTATAAATGGCATCGATAATTTCTGGAGAGACATTGTCTAATACCCGATGTTCTGATTCGAAAATATCAATATTTTTGACTTTATCATTGATATAGTCTTCAGTTTCGATACCTATAGCTCGGGCTTTCATCCGTAAATTTATGTCTTTAGTTACCAGAATCGTTTTTCTGTCAGGATGATTTTCTCTTACTATCAATGTTGCCGCTAAAATAAGATGGTCGGGTTTCTTTTCCGGAAATACCGATTTTACTTTTTCAGGATATGTACTATTGACAACGATGGATAATCGTCCTAAATCAGGGCCTAATAATGCACCTTCTGTAAACAAATGGTTATCTGTAATTTCGTCCAGTTCTCGGACAAATTCCCGAGCATTGAAGTTAATTTGGTCGTTCCCTTTTTTGAATTTGTCTAATTCTTCTAAAACAACTATGGGAATGAAAATGTCATTATCTTGAAAATTAAACAAGCATTTGTAGTCGTGCAGAATAACATTCGTATCTAACACAAAATTCTTTTTGGCACTCATAATAGCATGTTTTAATAGTTAATATTTTAAATAAAGACATTTTGTCTTTTTCAAATATAATTATTCATTTAGAAAAAGACTTCTCTTTTAGATTAAAATAGCTTAACATTATTGTGAAATCTGCTTTTAGAACAGAAAATGTGAAATAAGGAAAAGTTTATGTATGTTTGTACCGAATTATATCGGAAAATATGAAAAGAATAGGATTATTGTCTGATACACATGCTTATTGGGATGAGAGATATATTAAATATTTTTCGGAATGTGATGAGATATGGCATGCCGGAGATATAGGGTCTATGGAAATTGTCGATAAGTTTCAATCATTTAAGCCATTCCGTGCGGTTTACGGTAATATTGACGGACAAGATATACGGGCTATATATTCGAAACATCTTCGTTTTACCGTAGAAGGTGCAGATATATGGATGACTCATATTGGGGGATATCCCGGTAAATATGACAGAGAAGTTATCCCCGAAATTTATAGAAATCCTCCGGATTTATTTATATCCGGACATTCTCACATACTAAAGGTTTTATATGATAAAACTTTAAAGCTTTTACATATAAATCCGGGAGCTGCCGGTAAATATGGTTTCCATAAAAAAAGGACATTGGTGCGTTTCACAATTGATGATAAAATATTTAAAGATTTGGAGGTAATAGAATTAGGAGAAAAATAATTTATTTTTCGTACATGTCAAACGCATAAAATCTATACGATAAGTAAATTCTTTTTTTATTCCCGGAAAAATTTGATTATAAATTTTTTGCAAGATCTCTCGTATATTAATAAACGATAGAGCAACGGTTTGCATATTTACATTGTTTTGTATGATTGTATTTTCACCGGTTTTTAGAATAAAGTCTATTTCTTTGCTATATTTATCGAATGTTTTGTCAATACCGTTTCCCTTTATATGCATACTTTAGGAACAAAAACAGTAAAAAAGTTTTTCTAATTTATGTGAACACTTTTTATTATAAAGCTGTTTTATGTTTTAAATTCAATAAATGAGTGTATTTTTGCCTAAATAACGGAGGATGATATGGGATTAAAACGTTTCGGAGTTTCTTTGGATGAAAGTTTATTAGAGTCTCTTGATTTATTTGTCGTTAATAACGGTTTTACAAATAGATCTCAGGCAATCAGATTTTTGGTTGAAAAAAATATTGCAGAGACTAAATGGCTATGTAATCATGTCGTAGCCGGAACAATCATTATCATGTATGATCAGAGTAAGAAAGATATTTCCGTAAGAATTGAGGAAATACAGCAAGCGTATCAGCAGGTTATTTTATCATCTTCTCAATATTACCTCAATAGCAATTTTTGCCTTCATATTGCGACGGTAACCGGAGAAGCTTATAAGTTGACAGAACTTTCGGACAGACTGATTGCAATAAAAGGCATAAAGCATGGAAAGCTTGTGATGAGTAGAGCAGATTAATTTTTTTTGAATTTATGGTAACACGATAATAGAAAAACGTGTCACTTAAGTAATAAAACTAAAAAGGATAAAAATGAGAAAAGTTATTCAACACATTTATTCAGTTGTATTTTTATTTTGTATCGTTTTTTCTGTTCATGCAGGATCATCGTTAAAAGATACATTGGATATACAAGAAGTTGTTGTCACCGCGACAAAAACGAGAGTGAATAAAAATAATACACCTTTGTCTATTTCTGTAGTCACTCGTCAAGAGATTGAGCGCAGTAGTGAATCTGCTTTACTTCCGGTTTTATCTCAAAGAGTACCCGGACTATTTGTTACTCAGCGGGGAATTACCGGCTTCGGGGTATCTACCGGGTCTGCTGGAACAGTAAATATAAGAGGTGTAGGAAGTGGTAACAAGGTGCTTATGCTATTCGACGGGCAACCTCAATGGGCAGGAATTTATGGACATAGTCTTCCTGACACTTATGTTGCATCTGATGTAGATAAAGTAGAGGTGATACGTGGGCCGGGATCGCTTCTATATGGATCTAATGCAATGGGAGGGGTTGTGAATATAATCACCCGAAGTCAACATGAAGAGGGAGTCAGTACCCATGCGAGAGCGATGTACGGCTCTTATAATACCCAGAAATACATGATCAATAATGGCGTGAGGTCGGGAAAATTTAATAGTTTTATTTCCCTGAATCATGATCGTACGGACGGACATCGTGATAATTCGAAATTTAATATTACGAACGGATTTGTAAAAATCGGTTATGATATTTCTTCTCATTATAGTGTTGTCGGAGATATTAGTGCCGCATATTACGATTTAAGGAATCCCGGAAAGGATACCGATCCATTATTAGACGGTTGGATGCATATATGGCGTGGAATCGCATCTGTGGGAGTTGAAAATAAGTATCAGAAATATTCCGGAGCAATAAGGGCTTTTTATAGTTGGGGAAATCATAAGATCAATGATGGACATGAAGCCGATGAAGCAGCAAAAGATTATTTGTTTCGTTCAACGGACTTCAATTACGGTGTACAGGCGTATGAATCATTTTTTATTATTCCGAACAATCAATTTACATTAGGGGTCGATTATAAGAATTGGGGTGGAAATGCGTGGAATGCCTTTTTTTCAGGAGAAAGAAAAGACATTATTACGGATAAAAGTGTACATGAATTGGCCGGATATGCGATAATGCAACAAGAATTTTGGAATCAGTTCACTCTAAATGCAGGAGTCCGTTATGAACATAACAGTACATACGGCAGTGAGTGGGTGCCGCAAGCAGGATTTACATGGAGACCTTTTTGGGGAAATTCTATTAAAGCTTCTTTTTCGAAAGGGTTTCGTAGTCCTAATATGCGAGAACTTTATATTACATTCGGACCTGGAAATAAAGCGAATGCGGATTTGAATCCAGAGAGCATGTTGAATTACGAGGTGTCTATCGGACAATATTTTTGGAACAATCGGATACATGCAGAAGTAACGGCATTTTATATCGATGGTAAAAATATGATTCAAGTTGATCCACAGTCGGGACAGCTTGAGAATGTCGGAAAGTTTTATAATAAGGGTATTGAATTGGACGCAGATATTCAGGTTTTACGAAATTTACGCTTTTCTACAAATTATAGCTTTTTACATACCAATAAGGAAATTGTTGCTGCTCCTAAACATAAATGGTTTTTAGAAGGCTTATATACGTGGAAAAATTTAAGTATAACATTAAATATGCAGTCGATATTCGGTTTATATGTCAGTAATTTAATGAAGAGCGAAGATTATACTCTTCTGAATGGACGTATTGCCTATAAAATAGGAAATAAAAAACAGAATATTACGTTGTTTGTAAAAGGGGAAAATTTGACAAATACGAAATATACCATTAATGAAGGATATCCGATGCCGGGTGCTATAGCAATGGGAGGATTTGATTTTAAATTTTAAATTTTTTACCGGAACTTAATATCGATGGCATGATAAGAATTTATTATCATGCCATTTTTAATTAATTGATTATTTTTGTACGTTTAAATGAATCTCTGAATAATGTACAGAATTATATTATCTATAATTGGCATTGGTCTTATTTTATGTGGATGCAGTAGTAATATTCCGAGCTCTTATGAATTGAACGGTGAAGTTTATAATTCTCGATTTAATGGAAAGACTATATATCTTTCTAAAGTGGACGGAGATGAGCTTACGAATATAGATAGTACCTTAGTCGAGGTGAATAAGTTCTGTTTAAAGGGCGTTCAAGATGTTCCGACAGTTTGTTATTTACGTTTTAGGGAAGATCACTTGTTACCGGAATATGTACCAGTAACGTTTATATTAGAAAACGGAACAATAAATGTTCAAATTACAAAATCAGATTCTAAAGCAACAGGAACGGTATTGAATGATTCTCTTTTTTCATTTCAAAAGTCTATGGATAAGTATGAAAAGCAGCTTACTCGTATAGAAGCTCGATATAAAAAGATGATAGCTGACAGTACGATAAATAAAGAGACCGAGAAGCAAATATACGAAGAGTATAATTCTGAGGAAAAAGCAAATCTGGAGTTTATTAAGAAGGTTATAGGACAGAATCTGAATAATATATTAGGTGCTTATATTTTTAATTTAAATCGAAATAGATTAGCGGACAAGGATATTGAAATTATTTTGCAAAAAGCCGGATCTACATTTAAAAATCAACCGGATATAAGACTTATTTCCGAAAGAATCAGACGATTGAATAATATATCTGTAGGGAAAATGTTCAAAGATTTTGATTCTCAGGATATTCAAGGAAGAAGAAAATCTTTATCTGAATATGCTGGACGAGGAAAATTTTTGATTGTAGGTTTTTGGGCATCTATATCTCCTTCAAGCCGAATAGAAATGAAAAATCTAATAGAGATACACAAAAAATATAAATACAAGGGTATTGACATTATTAGTGTATCTTTAGATACGGATTCTTTATCTTGGATAGAAAATATAGAACGATATAATTTAACTTGTCCACATTTATCGGATTTTAAAGGATGGGAGAGTGATGCCGTCAAAGCTTATGAAATTAATAAAATACCTTATATCCTCCTATTAAATCCAGATGGAAGTATTGCAGCAAAAGAAACAGATACTAATTGCTTAAAAGAGAAATTGAAAGAATTATTTGATTGACAAAAGCCTCACAAATAATTCTTTAAGCAAATTCAAGCAGATTATCTTATTCGAATTTAATCGATTTTGCCGGTCGTATGAGAGAGACCAAATAAGAAGGTCCGATAAGCATTAATAAAGAAATCACCAGACAACTGATATTCAAGATGAGTATATACCCGAAATTCAATTCGATAGGAACTGCCGGAATATAATACACATCAGGATCTAATTTGATAAGTTTAAAATGGGCTTGTAGCAGGCATAATAGTATTCCTATTATATTACCCCATATCATACCTTTTCCGACTAAGAAGATCGAAATATAAATAAAGATTTTGCGAATAGAGTAGTTGGTTGCCCCTAAGGCTTTTAATATGCCAATCATGTTGGTCCGTTCCAAAATAATAATTAATAAGCCCGAAATCATCGTAAAACCGGCAACAACGGCCATCAAAACAAGAATTACCCATACATTCATATCCAACAAATCCAGCCAATTAAATAACTGTGGATTCAATTCTCGGACAGAACGAACAAAATAATGTTCTCCATATCGGTCTGTACAATTCATTAAATCGAAATAGAGATTTTCTGTTACTTTGTCCAATTTTGAAAAATCTCGTAATTTCACTTCAATACCACTAAATTGGTCAGTTCCCCATCTATTAAGTTTTTGAACATGACGAACATCTCCGATAATAAAGAGCTTATCGTATTCGGTAAAATTGGTCTGATATATTCCTGTAATCTCAAATTTTCTAGCTCTGATATTGTCATCTATAAAATAACAAAGTATTTGATCTCCGGCTTCTAAATGTAGTCTGTTTGCAATATAATGAGATATTAATATTTCATTTGAAATAGCCGAATCGGAGAGGTGAGGAGGAACACCTGCCAAAAGATTCTTTTCAAAAAAAGACCAATCATAATTTTTATCTACACCCTTAAGAGCTATTCCTAAAAATTCATTATCGGTCTTCAATATACCCGGCTTAGTTGCGAAATTTTCAATGTATAAAATTTCAGGATTTTGTTTTAATGCGGCTTGTAAACTATCGGAAACTCCGATGGGCAATGTTTCAAAAGATGAATTGTTTGAGAAACCGCTGATTTGGATATGTGAACTGAACCCTATTACTTTACCGCTGACCTCATGCTTAAATCCGACAACAATAGCTACGGATATAATCATTATAGCTAATCCTAAAGCTACTCCTAAGGTTGCGATACGAATAGCTGGAGGAGAAACTTTTTTTCTTCCGTCTTTATTGAAATGTATTTTTTTTGCTATAAATAGCTCTAAGTTCATATAGTTCTACCGGGATAAGATTCCAATGCTTTACTCAATACAATCAAAGCATTCGCTAAATCTTCTTTTTTTAGGACATATGCTAACCGAACCTCATTTTTACCTAATCCCGGAGTCGTATAAAATCCAGATCCGGGAGCCATAAATACGGTTTGCCCTTCATACTCGAAATGTTCAAGACACCAAGCACAAAATTTATCCGCATCATCAACCGGTAGCTTTGCCATTGTGTAAAATGCACCCATGGGAATCGGTGAATAACAACCGGGAATACGATTAATTCCGTCTATGAGGAATTTACGACGTTCTACATATTCATTATATGTATCCAGCAAATAGTCTGATGGAGCACCGAGAGATGCTTCTGCAATTAATTGTCCGATAAGGGGTGGACTTAAACGAGCTTGACAAAATTTCATCACATTTTTCTTCAACTCTTTATGTTTTGTTATCAAAGCTCCAATACGAATTCCGCATTCGCTATATCGTTTTGATACAGAGTCAATTAATACGACATGATCTTCTATTCCCTTTAAATGAAAAGCCGAAATGTAAGGAGCTCCGGTATAACAAAATTCTCTATATACTTCGTCAGAAAAGAGGAACAAATCATATTTTTTTACCAAATCCCTTATTTGGTTCATCTCTTTTTGGGTATATAGGTAACCTGTCGGATTATTAGGATTGCAAATCAGTATTCCACGGGTTCGTTCTGTAATTAAGGCTTCAAATTTATCTATTGCAGGTAATGCAAAACCTTCATTGATAGAAGAGGGGAGTGTCTTAATCGTTGCCCCTGCTGAAATTGCAAACGCCATATAATTTGCATATGCGGGTTCGGGAACGATTATTTCATCTCCCGGATCAAGGCATGCTAAAAAAGAAAACAAGACTGCTTCTGAACCTCCCGTAGTAATGATAATATCATCAGCATTTACCTGAATATTAAATTTGGCGTAGTATTCGACAAGTTTCTCACGAAAACTTAGAATTCCTTCGCTTGGGCTATATTCTAAAATTTTGCGATCTAAATGCCGGGCAGCATCCAGTCCTATTTCCGGAGTCGGTAAATCTGGTTGTCCTATGTTCAAGTGATATACTTTTATTCCTTTTTGTTTAGCTTTATTTGCTAACGGGACTAATTTTCGAATTGGGGAAGCGGGCATTATTTCACCGCGGTTAGATATTTTCGGCATACTTTGTAGTATAATCTCGTATATTCTATAACTTATCGTTTTATTCTCGCTACAAATTTATTATTCTTTGTGTTATTAAGCAAACAAAAGCGAAGGATAATGCGGCAAATTGACGTTTCACAATAAATCTTTCAAACAATTCAGTAATAAGTATTGGCATTATTATTATTTTTGTGTCCACTTAACGAAAAGGAAGAATAATGTTTAAGAATATCGTATCCAGTTTGTTCGCTTTGGTTGCTGCCCCGGGTAAGGCATGGCAGAGCATATCTTCAAAAGAAGAAAGTCAGGCAACGTTTTTAAATGGATATTTGTATCCGATTATGGGAATAACGGCTCTTTCGGTTTTTGTGAATTTGCTCAATGATCAGTTTACATTGGAGAAAGCATTAAAACTGATGACAATTGATTTTGTCAAATTTTTTGTAGGATTTTATATTGCATCTTTTTTAATAGATGAATTGCTACAAAAATTTTTTGATAGAGAAAAGAATCCCAAACAAGTACAGTTATTTGTCGGTTACACTTTAAGTGTATATATGTTGATAACGATTTTTCTCAATTTATTTATGGGAATGTTTTCTTTTTTACGATTTGCTCCTTTATACATCATCTATATTATATGGGAGGGTTCTAAATACTATATGGATATCAATGAAAATAAGCGTCTGATGTTTGTCGTTTTATCATCATTGATTCTTATATTTTCTCCGGATATCATTGAACGTTTTATGTTCATTTTAATGCCGGGATTAGGAAATTAAATGTGTAAAAATATGAAGTTGCCACAGGTCAATATAAAAAATAAAAGAGCATCTTTTGATTATGAGTTGCTTGACACATATCAAGCAGGGATAGTTCTTACCGGAACAGAAATAAAATCGATTCGTCTTGGAAAAGCCAGTTTGGTAGATACGTTTTGTTTTTTCAATAACGGAGAGTTATGGGTTAAGAATATGTATATTGCAGAATATTTTTACGGAACCTATAACAATCATCAAGCGAGAAGGGACAGAAAGTTATTATTGACAAAAAAAGAATTGCAAAAGATACAACGTCTATCTAAGGAGTCCGGTTTTTCTGTAATTCCTACGAAAATATACATTAGTGATAAAGGTCTGGCAAAAATCATTGTTGCTGTTGCGAAAGGTAAAAAAGTATATGATAAGCGAGAGTCGATAAAGGAAAGGGAAGATAAACGCCAAATGGATCGGGCATTTAAGCGTTAATAATTTTCTCACAAATAATAAAGATCTTTTTGTCTGGATATAACGTTGTAGCGAATATATAGATGTTTCCTCCGTCTTTTATTTTTGACTTTTTTCGTAATTCTTCTGTTGTTATTGGGAAATTTCGGACTGTAATGTTAGCTGAAGGATATTGCATGGAAAGTTTCTTTAAGACTTTGCCCGAAAAAGGTATAACTTCCTTTACAGTAAAAATACGACCGGGAAAGTCCGTTATAAGCTTATTAGATGTATATAAGTGACTGTTTTTATGTATTTTAGATATAGAAAAAGAAATAGCTACCGATTTGAATGCCCCAGCTTTCAAAATAGAAGAATTAGGTTCATATAAGTAAGACTGAATCGAAGTTACAGATTGTAATAAAGGAAGATTTTTCTCATTTTCTAATGTGAAAATGTAATTTTCCGGTTGTTGTACAGGACTCAAGTTGACACAATTAATAGAGATCTCATCTTCTGAAAAATGGTTGTTGATGATAAAAAATAGTTCTTTACATTCATTTTTTACAGAGATAACATGTACCTCCTTAACAAATTTCAGATCTTGTATAGCTCGACTAATATCAATCATAGGAGATGACTTCAATAAAATTACTGGAGCTTTTTTCAATAATATGCTCTGCAATTCTATTATGTCGGGTTCGCAGTCTCGCAAATCATATAATCGTTTGTTTTCCGAATTACGTCTAGCCGGATCGATATAAAACGCATCAAATTTTACATTGCATTCGAGAATAAATTTTAGACTATCTGAACAAATTACTCGGATATTGTTTTTTTGCAATACATCGAAGTTATATTTTGCCACATCACAATATAATGGATAACGTTCTATATAAGTAACTTTTTCTGCTGAAGCGGCAAAATAATAGGAATCTATACCTAATCCGCCAGTCAAATCACATATTGATTTATATTTCGATCCTATAATACATTGTTTATATTTGGCAGTAATTTCAGATGATGCTTGTTCGGCAGATAAAACAGATGGAAATAATAACTTCTTGTTTTGATTCCAAAGAGGTAATTTACTTTTAATTTTTTGTCTGGATTCTATTTGATCAATAGCAAAAGAGAGATTAAAATTCAGATTTTCAAATCTCTTTAATCGAAGCTTCATCGGATTTTCTTGTGAGTACTTTTCTATAAAGTCAAATAAATTATTTACAATATCCATGTATTTTTAAGCAACAAATTTTTTATCAAAGATACGTTTTTATTGCTTTAGATACAAATCTTCTTTTGTTATATAATTTGTATTATGTTAAACAACTATTTATTACCTAAACGCCAGAGTAGGCGAGCAATTAAAAACAAAAAAAACAATATTAAAATAAGACCAAACAAATTATTCATAGCTCTTTTATTTTCATGTCTCAAAGTTACAAAATTTCTCGTTCTCGCTGTGATAAAATATTATAATTTATTCGTTCCAAAAGTAAATCAATATTAAATTCCTTTTCTGGCAATTTTGATAAATAATTTTGACGTTTTCTTAACCATTCTATCGAAGCCATTATATAATCAAAATCGACATAAAAGAAGTGTAATATTTCTCCAGCATTATAATAATCATTTAATATTTCAACCTCTGAACGTTTTTCATTATAAAATTCATAATAATCATTACGAGGCTTAAAAATAGGCAAGAATGAATATTTTTCCATTATTTCATCATAGAAAAAGGGGTGTTTCGGATTCCATTTGTGCATAAATTCATTACCTTGATTATACTCAAGATACATATGATCGTATTGAAATCTTTCAAAAGCATCACGTACTTCTTTAGGAATAAGTCGTGCAATAGTAGGAAAGGTAAGTTGCCGAAAATAGGTAGGCATTACACCGTTAGTCGTCTGACCTGTCCAGGGGTCAGTAACAGACATCTGTGTGAGATCGGGATTATTACGATAAAAATCAATATTCTTCAAAAAGTATTGTTTTCCAAGGCCTCCATTTTTACGAGAGGAGAGAAAAAAAACGGGATTTTGTCCTACAGATCGCATATTATCTTTACGCATGTACTTCACAATGTACGCAGAACATGAACCTTTCTTCTTACCGTCAGGAGGGAAAACAAGCTGAACCATAACAAAACCGAATTTCCATTGTTTACGTATAAAAGCATGAAGAGCTACAACAGTAGGAAACTTAGGCATACCAAAAAACAAGACATGATAATGGGGACGACCTGTCTTACTACCATATTCACCGCATGCGAAATAACGTATATTATGGTCAAAACCAAGACGATCAAGACCAATGCGTACACGTTTTAAAAATTTCTGCACATCGGTTTTCTCAATACCATTCTTAGGTAAATGCTTATTATCAAATGTTAAGGTTACAAACACAGGTCGAGTAGGGGAGGTAGCACTTTCGCAAGCACCTCGAAGTGCCCACTCTTTAGACTTCTTATCACGGCATAACAAACATTTACCGCAAGGAACTACATAGTAAAGTTTATAAATTTCACCTGTTTCCTTATGCACCATATAGAAATGATCTACTATTTCCAAATCTACAGAATGTCGACAACAACGTATATTTTTTACATCTTTTTCCCATTGACGGGGATCAACTTTGTATTTAACACCAAACAGGACGTAGTAATCACAATAAAGAATTATCTGTGCTAAGTAAGGATTACAAATAATGACAGGGTTCTCACATTTTATATTAGAATTCATAACGCAAGCTTAAACTTTTAATGGCAAATCGTAACGTGAACACAAAATGTGTCAGTTACTCATATATTATCAAGTTAGATAATGAGTGAACCAAGGTTCACTCTCTGCAAAGCAAAAGTGCCCGAAAGGGAACTTTCTATTTAGAATTAGAAGAAGGCATTTTATTTATAGTAGTATGATTGTATGTATTACCCGCTTTCTTACCACCAATAACAAAAGTACCTGAAGCAAGACGGCCAACTTGTTGAGTAGTAAAATCAATTCCATCATAAAGAAATGTAAGTACACCAGGATCCAAATAATGCCCTTCACGATAATACAACTTAGCATAATTAATTTCACCAGTCTTAAGGTCTTGACGAGCAAGTTCTACATTAACATCATTCAAATCTTTTTGAGAACGTCTCAAATCATTTTCAGTAGCAATACCAGACCAACGAAAAGATTGAGTAATAACCATATCCTCATACTGTTCTTTCGTTAATTTAGCTTCTGCAAATAATTTCTGATTCTGTGCATAAACATTTGAAAGATAACCTTTCAACTGTTCATCACGACGCAAAGATTCTCGCAAACGTTCTACCTGTTGATTATTAAGGTCAGCAATAAGAGCTTGATTTTTAGTAATATTAGAATCTATCTGATCACAAAGTTTCTTAGATTCCTCAATATCCTGCAAACGTTTTTTAATTTCAGAAGTAGAAAGATCATGTGCATCATTCATTTCTCTAATTTTCAAACCTTGAAACGTTGCTTCATTACCAAGTCTTATTTGCTGAATAGCATTATCAATATCTTGACCTTGAGTTTCTGAATTAGTTTTATTAGTATTAGCCTTAATAGCTTCTATCTGTGCCTCATTCATACGACGTTGTTGTTCTCTTTCAATAGACATTGACAAAGTCTGACCAAACGAACGTTTCGAAAGTATAGCTGACATGTCCTGGGGCTCACTAGGTGCACCTGAAGTCATTTCAGGAGAACCTGCAGAATTTCCTGTTGTTCCTTGTCCATACATGAGGTCAGGATTAAGACCAGCTTGCCGTAACCTATACATTTGCGCCAAAGGAGAATTATAAGCATTCTCTCTATTCCATTGTTCTAAGTTCCACTGATTTTGTTGACGTGCAAGCATCTGATTATAATAGCGATTCAAACGATTTTCTTCTCGCTGCGCAGCTATCTGTTTATTTACTATTTTATTTTGTCCAATCATACCTGCAATTGATCCTACACCTGAAACTAAAGATCCGATTACATTATGTCGCTTTAAAAAATCATCTATTTTTCCCATAATATCTATTTTAAAATTATGCGCGCACGCGAAAACGCGCGCGCGCAACTAACAAAAAGAATTATTTATTATCTGATTTTGCTTCACTCTGTGCAGCAAATGCCTTCTTAGAAGCTGTTCGAACTTTATGACGAGCATCTTGTTGAGCTTGCCAAATATCAGCAACATCAATACCTCTACAACGTTCTATGGGTACATCCCAAGAGGGATTTTTATCACCGTCAAAGAAATTAGAAATTACATTCTGATTATCAATCGGAATACCACGTTTCCAAAGATCATACATATCACCTGTTGTATAGGACAAATTAGGTTGTGTACATAATTCACCTTCTTTGCGCACACAACTACATAAATTAAACTTACCGAAATTCTTATTATCTTGAAATCGTCTCATAATCAATAAATTAGATAGTAAAACATGATTGCTTTTTAACAAACATTGATTAACAATTCTCCGAATGGTTAATCTATGTTATTTAAAAAGCTGTTATTCAAGTCTCGGTATGCCAAACATAGGAATAGGTCGCTTAGCTTTTACGTCAAAATATACCTGACCGAGAATCTTATCGTCCTTGACTTCTTTAGTAGTTTCATCTACTATATTAGTGGCAAATACGTCATTTAACTGTTTAGGATCAACCAAAAGGAAAGATTCCGACAATTCCGGCTTAAGATTAAAAGTTCGATTCATTAAATAATTACGCAAAGTTGTACGGAAAAGCCCGTGAACTTCATCTGTACGTGCCAAATAGTCATACCATGCACGTTGATAACCGAAAGTACCGTTAAGATCGTCACCTGCATTAAAGGTTTGAACAGGGCACACTTCATTATAACGAATGGGCTGATAACCTATATGGCCAAATTCAGGGAAATAATAATCCAACACATTACGTTTCAAATAATGTTTAGGTAAGAGTTGCGAATAATTCGGAACAGGAGTTACCGACAAAATGCCAATAATAAAACCATGTTCATCACAATAGCGAGTAATCTTATGGTTACTTGTACCTACACAAGTGGCCTGTCCGGCGTAAGAACCTAAAGGACTATTCTCAACATCAGAAGAGGTTTGTGTAACCATACGCACGTCGATGTTCTGTGAACAACCTCCAATAAATTCAGGCATGTCAAGCTCGTCATAGCGAATATCAACATTAAAGTGCGCTTTGATCTGATCTTTAAAACGCAAACCTTTACGCATATTATTCTCTAACCAACGCTGCAAAGAATTAACATTACGAAGATCATTAATCGAAATTCCCGATGAAGCCATATCTACCAAAGCTCGAAGATTCCCAGCGGGCATATTCGGCGACTCAACGGTAAAACCCGTTAATGTCTCACCATCGTCAGCAAACTTTGCTTGGGCGGTAAATACTTCACCGTCCTCTGATTGAAACTTTAATTGGCCATTAGACGAAATACCAACAAGAGGGGCTTGACCTTGTTGCGGAGATTGAACAGCGGTAGTTAAGAAATCCTGCTCCCAATTACGATAATGAAGTTTATAAGGTGTAGTGTCTGCACCACCTTCTTGTGTTTCCAAATACTTATTATATTCAGGTTGTCCATCAATCATAAAAGGATTATTTCGAATGTCTCGATAAAACGCATTATAAATCGTCTCAATGGCACGAGGTACTAAAGCGGAAATCTTAATACCGTTAGGATTATTAACACTATCATAATAAGGAGAAGAATTTTTATCAATGGTATGATAAGTATCACCCGAAATAGTAAATGATGTATAACACTTTAAAAAAGATTTCGTTTTACTGGCAGCACCTGAAGAAACATCACCCAAATTAACATATCCAGGATTTGACCAAAGAATTTTTGAACCTATTTGACTCTGATCGGGAATAAGTACAGGAGTCAAAAGTTCACCATAAAAAGATAATGGCAAGCCAGAAAATCCAGGGGACAAAGTTGCCATATACTCGGCAGTCAATTCACAACGGAAAGTCAATTGTCGAGAATCGACAAGATTCGCAGTAAAATTAACACCTGCAGGCGAACCACCCACAACAGAACAAACCATTTTTTCAAAATTAGTTCCCTCATTAGAGTCAACAATACCAAGACAAAACGTAAAACCGTTTACAAGTTCTTGAGTCAAATTAACTTCAGAAGAAACCGTCATAGTAAAAACAACACCAAGCGCAATATCGTCGAAATTATTGTGTTCAACTTGAAAAGAGAAATTCGCAAGAGCATTTTTAAGGCCTAATTGATTAGTATCCTGCGGAAAATAAGCCATAAATGCAGATAATTCATTTGCACCGTTAACCAATAGTTCCAAAGCCTGTTGAGAAGCAACAGAATGTAGGGGAGAAGAGACACCTTCATTTTCGGAAAAACCCGAACCGTATAGATTGGTAGATACACGTGAAGTTGTACCATATTCACCATATAAAGTAACAGGAATTCCTAGATAGTCGCCAAGACCACCAACCGACAAAAAATCGTCATAACGACCATTCATATCTAAATAAGGAGGATCAACCTCTTTCGTATTAGCAATAAAATCAGGGAAGTCTTTCCAAAGATTTCGATTTCGCACATAGAAGAAATGTAAGTTAGCTCGCATTCTTGTTTGTACAGGGAACGTCATAGGCAAAAACTCAAAAGCAAACGTCGGCATGATGCCATAACCATCGCCAGGTATAACCTCCTGGACATAGACAGGATAAAGCTTACCGAATTGCATCGTCAAGTTATTCTGAAAAGATAAGTCAAGCGTATTACGCTTAACGGATTGTACGTATTCGTTCGTACGTGTGAAAATACTAGCCATTTGCAGAAATAATTACAGTTATATAATAATTAGTATTCAAAGATTCAAGAAGCTGTCGACGCTTCTCAATTGAGGAAATGGTTTTATAAAAACCATCGTACACAGAAAAAGCAACATCATGTGGGAATGAGTCCCTTTTACAGAACTCAAACACCACATTGTAATAATGTACTTTACTTTTCGACTGATTCAGGGCTACAGAACTCATAAGCCAAGGCAGTTAAATCTTTTGATAACTTAGCGCACATAACATCTACATTAACATTTTTACGCATAGCATTTTTCTCAACAACCAAAACAGCGACTACACTGTCATCTGTTTCATGTACCGTAACAGCACTATCAGGTACAAAACTCTTAAAAAATTTTTTTAAACTCATAATTATTAAATTTTAAAGGGTTAAAAAATAGAATTTTGAAAACGACGATATAATTTTTCATGTACTTGTTTATATACTGAAAACAGAGGATAATAATGGCAAGCACCATGATCATAAAAGCGAATGTTAAAAGACGAATAAAACTCTGGATCAAATTGTTTAAAGACAGATTCAATAAATGCCAAAAATTCAAAATATGAAGTAAAATTACGATCGTAACTCGTCAAATAACCACAGACAGATACAACAACAAATTGCGTCTCAATAGAGCCATAACGATCGAGACTATCTCGTGCATCTTTTAACAACAATTCAAAAAAAGTAGTGTCGTAAAGGGCAGTACGACGAAAATGTTTCATACAAGATAAAGTTGATTCTTTTCTTTTCATAATAAATTCTCCTTTTGTTATATAATTTGTATTATGTTAAATAGAAAAGCTAACTTTACCTCTGTATGATCTTGAAGAATTATTCCAAAGTTATTAAGTAAATTAAAAAAACTATTAGATCGTTTAAATCTATATTTAAGAGTTCGTGCTTCCTGACATTCTTTCGATAATATAAACGAGTAAAAAACCTGCAATCATAAGAATTATTGCCTGCCAGACATATACATTCGGTAAAATATTTTGTTCGACTAAAGGTTTAATAGCGCCATGACTATCTACAAATGTTTCTAATGTCTTTTTCCACGGCCAGACTTTATTTAACGATCCCAGCATAAAACCTGTCAAAGTGGCAATTGTTATATCATGAAATTTACGTAATAAATAAGATAAAACATTGGAAAACAGTACTAATCCTATGGCTGCACCACAGGCAAAGACAATGATAATTGTAATATCTAATGATTTTACGGCATTCATGATAAACTCATATTTACCTAATAATAATAGAATAAAACTACCCGAGATTCCGGGCAATATCATTGCACAGATAGCAATAGCTCCACATAAAAATATGAATGACAGATTTTCTGGTGTTTGAGATGGAGTTGCGATTGTTATATAGTACGCGATCCCTACTCCTATAATAAAAGAGAGCCAACGTTTCCAATCCCAAACTTGAATTCTTTTGGAAACAAAATATGTCGATGCAATAACTAAACCGAAAAAGAAAGCCCATACTAATACCGGATAGTCATCTAACAGAAAAGTTATAAGTTTAGCCAAAGAGAAAACACTTATGAGAATGCCTAATATTACAGAAAGTAAAAAGTTTCCATTAATATTATTCCAAAAGCTTTTCAATTTAAATGTAAAAAGAAGTTTTAAAGTTTTAAGATCAACGCTTTTTATGGAATTAATCAATTCTTCGTATATCCCCACAATAAAAGCAATAGTTCCCCCTGATACTCCGGGTACGACATCTGCAGCACCCATTCCCATTCCTTTTAAAGTCAGTATCGTATAATCTTTAATATTTCTTTTCATTTTTGTTATAAGTTATAAGTCTTCGTTTAAACCTTCTTTTAGAATCTTTTTTAATTTATCGATTATTTCCTTAGTTTGTTCTAGTTCTTTACGGTTTTCTTCAGATATATCTTCAACGTTATCGATTTGTAATGTTGTTTCATCTAATTGTCCGATCATATTTACAGCCTTTTCTTGATCACCTGAATTAAAATGAGCAAGAATCAGCTTAAAAGTTAATTTTACATTATAAATATCAGTAGATAAAGCCTGTTCATAATACGATATTGCTGTATTATAATCAGAATTTTGAGAGGCTAAATCTCCTAAAAGAACAAGTACATCTTGATTTTCTGGATTCAATTTTGCAGATTGTTCTAAAAATTTTTTACCTTCTGTAAACTCTTTTATTTCGACATATATTTCTCCGAGAAAAGCTAATGCATCAGCATCTTTAGGCTCTAGTTCAATACTTTTTCGTAAGCGTTGAATTGCGTTAGAAATATCACCTAAATCATAGTAATTAGATGCCTGTTGATAATATAAATTAGCATTATCAGGAGTATATGATAATGCTTTATCCAAATATCGGATAGCATCTTCATTTTTTTCTAGTTTAGTAAAACATTCTGCAATTAATTCGTAAGTCATAGACTTGTCTTCAATTACATCTAATAACTCTTTAAATACTTCTATTGCCTGAGTGTAATTTTCATTGTCATATAGACAATATCCTTTAAAGGAAAGAATGGTTTCATCCCCTTCTTTGGCCGTTAGGGCAAAATCACAAGCATCAACAGCTTTGTCATAGTCTTTTTTTAAGGCATGTATTTTGGCCGTGTTAAACCAATCGACATAAGAATAAGGATCTCTATCAAGCAAAATATCATATACAGATAATGCAAGGTCATATTCTTGACGATCTTCGTAAATGAGAGCCAATTCTCTCAACACTTCACTTCCATTTGCCAATACTTTATCTGCCGCAAAAATAAAATCTTTCAGTTCATCTATGTATCCGAAATCTAAATACATATCTATAATGTCAAAACAAAGGTCAACAGATATTTCATCCGAAGACAACAATCCATTCAACAGAGAAATAGCTTTTTCTCCGTCTGCCTGAATAAAGTTCAATTCTGCACAAATCAAAACAGCATCTACCGAGTCGTGAGGTATAGAATAAATTTGTTTTTCAGCTTCCTCTACGCAATCAAGACATAAAAGATATTTGGCTCTTTTAATTCCTAAACTCATGCTTCCTGGATGCATGGACAAACCACGCTCTATTACTTCCAATGCTTTTTGATAAAGATCTCGTATTTCATACTGATATGCTATCTCTTCCAGATCATCTGCATCAAAATAGTAGTTCGCATGATCTTTTACCATCTGTTCATATCGGATCAATAACTCAGGACGTTTATCTTCAGACATGTATTTGTTTTTAAAAATCAGGCTGTTGAATTTCTCTGATAAAAGAAATTCAACAGCCTCAGTATTTATTATTTTTATATTACTTCCCTTTTATTTTTTCCCAACTATCTTTTAACGATACAGTACGGTTAAAAACCAGTTTATCCGGTTTAGAATCTTTGTCCACACAAAAATATCCTGTACGTTGAAATTGAAATCTGTCTCCTGGTTTTGCATTTTCAAATAAGTAAGGCTCTATCCGGCAATTATTCAAGATTTTTAAAGATTCAGGATTTAGCAATTCTCTGAAATCTTTTTCTTTCTCTTCTGACGGATTTTCTACACAAAATAAGCGATCATAAAGTCTTATTTCTGCAGACTTACTGTATTCTACAGAAACCCAATGCAGAGTGCCTTTGACTTTTCGTCCGCTTTCGGGCATTCCGCTTTTGGTCAATGGATCATATTCACAATATATCTCTTCAATTTCCCCATTTTCACCTTTTTTACAGCCTGTGCATTTTACAATGTAGGCTGATTTTAACCTAACTTCTTGTCCCGGTGTCATGCGGAAAAATTTTTTCGGAGGATTTTCCATAAAATCGTCTCGTTCAATATATAATTCACGAGTAAACGGAATTTCATGAAAACCTGCAGATTCATCTTCCGGATTATTCTCCGCCTTCATATATTCTACCTGATTCTCCGGATAATTGGTAATGATGAGTTTTACCGGATTTAAAACAGCAGATACACGATTAGCCGTTTTATTTAAATCTTCGCGGATACTATGTTCAAGCAAAGAAACACTTATAAGTCCATCGTATTTGGTATATCCTATTCTATCGATGAAATTTCGTATTGATCGAGGGGTATATCCACGACGGCGTAGACCACAAATAGTCGGCATTCGGGGATCATCCCATCCTGATACAAGCTTTTCTTGCACTAATTGCAATAATTTACGTTTACTCATTACGGTATATGTCAAATTAAGCCGATTGAATTCCATTTGCCTGGGACGATATGTCTCATCGGCCAATTGATCTACGAACCAATCGTATAACGGCCTGTGAACCTCAAATTCCAATGTACAGATAGAGTGCGTCACACCTTCGAAATAGTCTGATTGACCATGAGCAAAATCATACATCGGATATGCATTCCAAGTATTTCCCGTACGATGATGTGGATGTTTAATTATCCTGTACATAATAGGATCTCTCATGTGCATATTGGGCGAGGCCATATCTATTTTTGCCCGTAATACCATAGCGCCTTCCTCAAATTCGCCTCTATTCATTCGTTCAAACAAATCTATATTTTCCTCAATAGGACGGTTTCTGTAAGGGCTTGGAGTCCCCGGTTGTGTAGGAGTACCCTTTTGTTTCGCAATTTCTTCGGCAGATTGTTCATCGACATAAGCTTTCCCTTCCTTAATCAGACGAAGTGCCAAATCCCATAGTTTCGGAAAATAATCTGATGCGTAATAAAGTCGATCCCCCCAATCAAATCCTAACCAATGTATATCTTCTTTGATTGAATCTACATATTCGACATCTTCTTTAACGGGGTTAGTATCATCAAAACGAAGATTACAAGTTCCCCCAAATTTTTCAGCGACACCGAAATCCATACAAATGGCTTTTGCATGACCTATATGTAAATAGCCGTTAGGCTCCGGTGGAAAACGAGTATTTAATCGTCCCCCATTTTTCCCTGCCGCCAAGTCTGCTTCAATTGCAGCTTCAATAAAATTCAGGCTTTTCTTTTCCTCTTCATTATTCTCTATCTGTGTCATATTCTTACTAGATTACTGAATATTGCTGTGTTTGACCTGCATAAGATCTTAAACAGGCTTTTATAAAATGCAAATATAATTAATTAAGTGTAATAATATCTGCCATTATTGATTTTTCTATAAATATATTTTTATCGAATATGTAAATATTTGTGTGTTTGTAGGCTCAATCGCCATTCTGGATTTTTTTTGATAAATTCGATAACTTCTTTTGTGTTTTGCATAGAACAAGGTTGCAGCATTTTATGTTTGCATGAATATTGTTTATAAACGCTCATATCTTGGCTTAAATAAACAACTTTTAGTTCATCCATTTGTTTACGGACACAATCTTTCTTAGGGCTGCAAGTGATCCAATCACACCAACGTGTAACAGCATCGAATCCTTTGGTCAAAGTTCCGTTTGTTTCTATTTGCAAATAAAATCCTTGAGCTTTTAAAAGTGATAGGAAACGGTCATCTAATTGCATTGATGGCTCTCCTCCTGTTAAAACAACATGCTTTGCAGGAAATTTTCGTATAATATCGAGAATTTCTTCATCAGACATGATCTTGCCCAAAGAATGATCCGTATCACAAAATTCACAATTTAAATTACATCCGGAAAAACGAATAAAAATAGCTGGAACTCCCGTATAGTATCCTTCTCCTTGAATACTGTAAAATATTTCATTAATCTTTTTCATAAATAGCAATATTTCCTTCAGATTCTTGTACCTCTACCCGAAAGCAAAAAGGAGTTTGATCACATACCCAACGAGCAATATTCTCGGCAGTAGGATTAAATGGTAAAATTTCATTCAGATTTTTATGGTCTAATTTTTCGTGTATGAGTTTTTTGATTAGCGAAAAATCCGTAACCATTCCATCTTGGTTCAATGTTTCTGCACGACAGAAAATCGAAATTATCCAATTATGTCCATGTAAAGAAGAACATTTACTTTCATAAGACAGATTTAAATGATGAGATGCCGATATTTCTAATGTTTTTTTGACTATATACATAGTTTTCTTTTTCAAAGTTTCTTTTTCTAAAATCCGTGCCAAAAATAACAGATAAATCGGAAATATAAAAACCTTGAAAAATTAAAAAAGCCCAGCTTAATATTGGGCTTAAATAAATATCAAAATAGTCTGTATTTTTAGTCTTAAAGATTCAGAACCATTATTACGGTAGATTCCAATTTTTTTCATTATAATAACGCATTAGGTGATTGATGGCTTCTTGTAAGTCTTCACGTAATTGATGATTCATTTCATGTATATGAATGCGTTTATGTTCATTCATTTTTTGTAACAAGTATTTTGAAAAAAGTCGCTCCATATTATTTTCCTCCAATTTATCGTTAAATCCTATAGTTATACTGTCTGTGTGTTTGATTACATAACCGAACAATATATCCTCAGACCGTTCCGGATTTATTGACCGAACTTCATAGTACTCAGGATTATCCATTGTTTCAGTGCAGGGAGGAACTGTAGATTTTAATAATTGTCGTGCTGTGCTGAATGCGTCATTTACAACTTCCATAATTATCGATTTTTATTTCATATTTATTATAATACAGTCCAACACGCTTTTTGTTCAATAATTACTCATTTTATAATCCCGAGCATATTTTATATCTTTGCAGGGCTACTAATTTTAATGAATTTTTCAAGTGATATATCCACATAATTTTGAGCAAAAAATAGGATTCGACAAGATCCGCCAACATATAGAAAATAAATGCTTAAGTACGCTCGGTATAGATCGTGCAAAAAAAATGGTATTTATAAGTGATTATGATACTATTGCCAGAAAACTTCACGAAACTGAAGAGTTTGTTCATATTCTCCAAGAAGAAGACGAATTTCCTGCAAATTATTTTTTTGATGTACGTCCGGCACTTAAAAGAATACGGGTGGAAGGAACTTTTTTGGATGAATCTGAGTTATTTGATTTACGTCGATCACTTGAGACTATAAAGGGGATTGTTTATTTCTTTCTGAACAAAGAGACTGAAGAAAATACACCTTATCCATATCTTCAGAAATTGGCGGGAGATGTAACGGTTTTCCCGCAAATTATCATAAAAACCGATCAGATATTGGATAAATTCGGACATATAAAAGATAATGCTTCCCCTGACCTACAACGTATTCGTCGTGAGATAACGGCAACTTTATCCGGAATATCTAAAAGTCTTAATTCTATTTTGAGGATCGCTCAAAGCGAAGGTGTAGTTGATAAAGATGTAACACCAACAATGAGGGACGGACGACTGGTTATTCCTGTTATTCCTGCCTATAAAAGAAAGATTAAGGGTATTGTCCATGATGAATCAGCAAGCGGAAAGACAGTATTTATAGAGCCAGCAGAAGTGGTTGAGGCAAATAATCGCATTCGTGAACTTGAAAGTGATGAACGGAGAGAAATTATTCGCATTTTAACTTCCTTTGCCAATGAATTACGTCCTTACACTGAAGAGATATTCCATTCTTACGAATTTCTTGCTGATATTGATTTTATTCGGGCGAAGGCATTATTTTCAATTCAAATCAACGGATTATTGCCTACATTTGAAGATTGTCAGCAGATAGATTGGTATCATGCTATACATCCTTTATTATTTTTGTCATTTCAAAAGCAACAAAAACAAGTCGTTCCATTAGATATAACTTTAGATCATAAAAACAAAATTCTCTTGATCTCAGGTCCTAATGCTGGAGGAAAGTCAGTCTGTTTAAAAACTGTGGGATTACTGCAGTATATGTTACAATGTGGACTTCTGATTCCGGTTTATGAAAATTCACGAACAGGAATCTTTGATAGTATATTTATTGATATTGGAGATGAACAGTCGATAGAGAATGATTTAAGTACTTATAGTTCTCATTTGACAAATATGAAATTTTTTGTCCGAAATTGTGATGACCGTACAATATTGTTGATTGATGAATTTGGGGGCGGTACAGAACCTCAAATCGGAGGAGCAATAGCAGAAGCCTTATTAGATCGATTCAATAAGAAAAATTCATTCGGTGTTATTACAACTCATTATCAGAACTTGAAGCATTTTGCTGAAGATACTCCAGGTATAATAAATGGAGCTATGCTTTATGATCGGCATTTAATGCAACCACTATTTAAGTTGTCAATAGGAAATCCCGGAAGTTCTTTTGCTGTAGAAATTGCTCGGAAAATCGGGTTGCCGGAAGATGTAATTGCTGATGCATCCTCTAAAGTCGGTTCTGATTATATTAATATGGATAAGTATTTGCAAGATATAGTTCGAGATAAACGGTACTGGGAAAATAAAAGACAAAACGTTCGGTTACAAGAGAAGCGCTTAGAAGAAATTACATCTCATTATGAGAATGATATAAAGGCTATAGAAAAGCAAAGAAAAGAGATATTAGCCGAGGCAAGAAAAAATGCAGAGAATATTTTATCCGAAGCAAATGCACGTATTGAAAACACAATACGTTCTATCAAAGAAGCTCAGGCTGAAAAGGAAAAAACAAAAAAGATTCGGAAAGATCTGGAAAAATTCAAAGAATCTATAACGACAGAGGCGATAATAGATGATAAAATCAGTCGGAAAATACAGAAAATAAAAGAAAGAGAAAAGCATAAAAGAAATAAAATATTTACTAATAGTGAGAATATTGCATTCGATTCCAATGTGATAGCAGTCGGAGATGCGGTCAAAGTAAAAGGTCAAGCTTCTATTGGTGAGGTAATGGAGATTCAAGGAAAAAATGTAGTGATCGCATTCGGAATGTTGAAATCGACTGTTAAAATCGATCAACTCGAAAAAATAAGTAAAAATCAGATAAAAAGGGAGAAAAATATAAAAGCGACATTTGTCAGTGAACAGACCGCAGATGATATGCGGGAGAAAAAATTAAATTTTAAACAAGATATAGACATTCGAGGATTACGTGGCGATGAGGCGATACAAGCGGTTACCTATTTTATCGATGATGCTATTCTTGTCGGGTGCTCCAAGGTCAGAATTTTGCATGGTACAGGTACAGGAATATTACGTCAACTTGTACGTCAATATCTTAAAACTGTTCCGGGGGTGAAACATTTCCAAGACGAACATGTACAATTCGGCGGTGCAGGAATAACGGTTGTCGATCTGGAATAAAACCAGATGACAACCGATTTATTAGGGAATTAATAAATGCCTTCGTCTTTCACAAAAACATATAACGTAGATCTGGATACTCCATATTTTTCAGCTATTTTTCTGACAGATATCCCTTGAGCTCTCAGATCGACAATTTCATCCCTTTTATGTTTCAATAATTTCATCTTGGGAGAACATCCTTGTCTGCGTCCTAACACAACACCTTCTGATTTCCGTAACGCTAAAGCCTCTCTCGTTCGAGCAGAAATCAAATTATGCTCTATTTCTGCAACAAGACCAAATGCAAAACCCAACACTTTGCTATTGATATTATTATCAAAAGCATAACCATCTTTTACACTATAAACAACAACTTCTTTGCGAATACATTGATTTAAGATAGACATGATCTCCAGCAGAGTCCGGCTAAGCCGTGATAACTCCGTGACAATCAGGATGTCACCTTTGGTTAACCGTCTTAATAAGACCCCTAATTTTCGATCACTGCCTTTTTTTTTCCCACTAGCGACCTCTGTATACCATTTGTCTACCGACAAATTCTTTTTTATGGCGTATTTCTTAATTTCTTCGCATTGATTTTTCAGATGTTGTTTTCCGGTACTAACTCGTAAATATGCCACTACCATTTTTCTATACTTTTCACTATACGCACTTTAAAATAAGCTATAAACATGTGTGATTTAGAGATAATATGTTCTATCTGTAGAATAAAGACCAACAAATTGTCGGTCATATTTCACAAAAATAGTATTTATTTGACGAAAACATGAGAAAGTGCTCAAAATATTACAAGATTTTTCACACATGAATACTTTTTGCCAAAATAAAAACTTTCCGTATGTTTGTATAAACAAGAGAAATAAAATTTGATTTATGCGTAAGTTCACACCATTTAGAATAGCTTGTATTATTTTATTATGGATATACCTTTGTTATTTATTAATCAAGGGATATGGAGAAATCAATTTACGAGTTTTTTTAGTTATCATCGCTTCAGGGATTATTATTTTTGTTCCTATATATAAACGCAATCGGAAATAATTGCAAAAGCAGACCTTAAGAATCCCTGAGAAATATTATCGTTTCATCTAATAAAAAGCTACATTTGCAACTGCAAAAGTTTATTTAAATATGGCGATCATAAAAGAGCAATTACTCTCAACAATATATAATCCGGATGATTTACGGAAACTTTCTCCCGAGCAACTACCGCAGATTTGTACAGAATTAAGACAATTTCTTATAGACGAACTATCTTGTAACCCGGGACATTTTGCTTCGAGTTTAGGTACTGTAGAACTGACTGTTGCATTACATTATGTGTTTAAGACTCCCTATGATCGAATTGTGTGGGATGTTGGTCATCAGGCCTATAGTCATAAAATTCTTACTGAACGTAGAGACAAATTTTTTACCAACAGAAAATTTAAGGGATTAAGCGGATTCCCCTCTCCTTTTGAAAGCAAATATGATACTTTTACGGCTGGACACGCGTCCAATTCAATATCTGCAGCTTTGGGAATGTCTGTCGCGGCTAATCTAAAAGGTGAAAACGATAGAAAAGTCATCGCAGTTATCGGAGATGCAGCAATATCCGGAGGATTAGCTTTCGAAGGATTGAATAACGCATCTATTAATCCGAATAATTTATTGATTATATTGAACGATAATGATATGGCGATAGATCATAACGTCGGTGCATTAAATCAATATTTGGTAAATATAACAACTTCTCCAAGTTATAATAAACTACGGTATGATATATATCGCACATTAGTGAAACTTAAACTTATTTCGGCAAAACATCGGGGCGCGATTTTACGTTTTAATAACAGTATCAAGGCTTTGATCAGTAAACACCAAAATATTTTTGAAGGGCTGAATATCCGTTATTTCGGACCGATTGATGGGCACGATGTAAATTATATCATTCGTGTACTGAATGATATAAAAGAAATGTCAGGACCTAAACTATTGCATCTGAAAACCATTAAAGGGAAAGGATATGCTCCTGCAGAAAAAGCTGCGACGGTATGGCATGCTCCGGGCAAATTTAATAAAATAACGGGTGAAAGATTTATTGTTAAAGATAATAATCTGCCTCCTCTCTTTCAAGAAGTCTTCGGACGTACATTGGTAGAATTAGCAAGAGAGAATAAAAAAATTGTCGGTATTACTCCAGCTATGCCTACAGGGTGTTCAATGACCTATATGATGTCAGAATTTCCTGATCGCACTTTTGATGTGGGTATAGCTGAAGAACATGCCGTTACTTTCTCCGGAGGATTGGCTAAGGAAGGTTTGATCCCTTTTTGTAACATCTATTCTACTTTTATGCAACGTGCTTTTGACGAAATAATACATGATGTTGCTATCCAAAATCTTCATGTAGTTTTTTGTCTTGACAGAGCCGGACTTGTAGGTGAAGATGGTGTGACACATCACGGAGCTTTTGATTTGTCTTATTTAAGATGTATTCCTAATATGACTATTGCATCTCCTATGAATGAGCATTACCTTAGACATTTAATGTACACGGCTCAGGCTAAAGAAACAGGAGTTTTTGCTATCCGTTATCCTCGAGGGCGGGGATCTCTCGTAAATTGGCACTGTACACCAATGATACTGGAAATAGGGAAAGGCCGGAAACTTTCTGATGGAGAGGATATTGCTCTCATCAGTATAGGTCCTATAGGAGTATCGGCGCAGAAGGCTATAATAAGGGCAAGACAACAGGGTGTTTCTGTAGCCCATTACGACATGATATTTTTAAAACCGATAGATGAAGAATTATTACATGAGATCGGAAAGAAATATTCACGGATTGTTACAGTAGAAGATGGAAGTATAAAAGGCGGACTGGGTATGGCTGTTATTGAATTTATGGCTGATAACGGGTATGTTCCCAGAATAAAACGAATAGGTATTCCCGATCAGTTTATTGAGCATGGAACTATTCCTGAACTCTATAAATTATGCGGTATGGATGAAGATAATATCGTTTCTCTTTTGACATCTGTATGGTAAGAAATCAAGAATCGTAAAATTAAAATATACTTTTAAAGACTTAATATCCTCTATGAAAATAATAATTGCGGGTGCAGGTGAAGTCGGTACTCATTTAGCAAAGTTGCTTTCTAAGGAAGAACAAGATATCATTTTGATTGATGCAGATATAGAAAAACTACAATGGATCGATTCTAATTATAATTTGATGACCGTTGCCGGGTCTCCTACTTCATTCAAGGTTTTAAAAAAGGCTGGGGTTAACAACGCAGATTTATTTATTGCCGTTATGCCATTCGAATCTCGAAATATTACGGCATGTACATTGGCTACTAAATTAGGAGCAAAAAAAACGGTTGCCCGTATTGATAATTACGAATACCTGTTACCTGAAAATAGAGCTTTTTTTCGGGAGTTAGGAGTCGACGAACTCATATATCCCGAAATGCTGGCAGCAGAGGAAATTGTCACGGCGTTGAAAAGAACATGGGTAAGAAATTGGTTTGAATTATGCAACGGAGAACTTATTTTGATAGGTGTTAAATTACGAGAGAAAGCACAAATACTCAATCACAAATTATGCGATCTTACCCGACAGAACAATTACTACCATATCGCTGCCATAAAAAGGAATGAAGAAACTATTATTCCACGTGGTAATGATGAGTTACAACTTAATGACATTGTTTATTTTACTACAACTCCAGATCATATTCAGGATATTCGTGAACTGACAGGAAAAACTGAAGTAGATGTACGAAAGGTAATGATTATGGGTGGCAGCCGTATTGCAATACGACTTATCCATATTGCTCCAGAATACATAAAAATGAAATTAATTGAATGTGATCGGGAAAAAAGTTTCAAATTAGTAGAAAAAATGCATGATACCGTTATTATTCACGGAGATGCAAGAGATATTGATTTGTTGAAAGAAGAAGGCATAAGAGACACCGATGCTTTTATTGCTCTTACAGATAGCTCTGAAACGAATATTTTGGCTTGTTTAACAGCTAAAAGGCTGGGCGTAGCAAAAACCATAGCAGAAGTAGAAAACATTCCGTTTATTTCTACCGCAGAGGGATTGAATATCGGTTCAATTATAAATAAAAAATTGATTGCCGCCAGTAGGATTTTTCAGCTATTACTTGATTCGGATTCTTCGAACGTGAAATGTTTGGCTTTGGCTGATGCTGAAGTCGCCGAATTAGTTGCGAAAGAAGGGTCAAAAATAACAAAAGCACCAGTCAAAGATCTTACATTACCCAAAGATCTCACATTGGGAGGATTGATCAGGGATGGAAAGGGCATTATTGTGAATGGAAATACACAAATTCAGGCAAATGATCATGTTGTCGTATTTTGTCTGGATACAGCTATCCGTAAAATAGAAAAGCTTTTCAATTAATAATTTTAATATGTCAGAAATAAATTTTCGAATAGTAGCACGAGTAATAGGCATATTATTATGTTTTGAAGCACTTTTTATGCTATTGCCGTTAAGTGTTGCAATATACTATAATGAAAGTGATATATATGCATTCTTACTGACCATCGGCATTACGGCGATTGTCGGACTATGCTCTACATTTATTTTTAAAAGACATAGCAAGCAAATGGGCAAAAGAGAGGGATTCTTAATTGTTTCTACCTCTTGGATTTTCTTTTCTTTATTTGGAATGTTACCGTTTCTTATTCATGGAGATATCGATAACATTACGGACGCTTTTTTTGAAACTATGTCTGGATGTACGACTACCGGAGCTACGATACTGGATGATATAGAAAGTTTACCGCATGGGATTTTGTTTTGGAGAAGCTTAATGCAATGGCTCGGAGGTATGGGTATTATTTTATTTACATTAGCAGTTCTTCCCATGTTAAATTCTGGAGGAGGAATTCAACTATTTAATGCAGAAGTTCCGGGTATAACTCACGATAAACTTAGACCGAGAATCAGCGAAACGGCAAAACGTCTGTGGATAGTATATTTAAGTATTACGGTTTTATTGATCGTTTTGCTGGTATTAGGGCCAATGAATTTCTTTGATGCGGTATGTCATGCCCTGACAACTACTGCAACCGGTGGATATTCGACAAAACAGAATAGTATCGCCTATTGGGATTCTGCATATATCGAATATGTTATTATCATATTCATGTTAATTTCAGGAATAAATTTTTCGTTAGTTTATCATGCCGCTCTGGGCGATTATAAAAAGTTATTGCAAGATGAAGAAACCAAATGGTTTTTATTTGTTGTTTTATTAGCCACAGCCGCTATTGCTGCAGGATTATTTATTAGCGGACAAATATACGGGAATGCCGAAAAAACAATTCGTACAGCACTTTTTCAGGTATCGACATGTATTACGACTACGGGATTTGCTACAGCCGATTTTGCTAAGTGGGGACCATTCTTTAATGTTGTTATATTTTGTGTTATGTTTTTTGGAGCTTGTGCCGGATCTACGAGTGGTGGAGCTAAAACTATACGAATGGTTGTTGTGTTAAAAAATACAGCAAATGAATTTTATCGGCATCTCCATCCTAATGCAGTTGTTCCTGTTCGAATTAACCGGCGTGTTATATCTTATGATCTTGTGTCTAAAATATTGGCATTTCTTTTCGTATATGTGCTGGTTGTGGCAATAAGTGCCCTTGTATTATCGTCTTTAGGACTGTCGTTTGAAGAATCTTTCGGATGTACACTTTCTTGTCTTAGTAATGTAGGTCCTGGATTCGGAAGAATGAGTTCTGACTTTTCTTTTGAAATTATCCCTACGTTAGGTAAATGGGTACTGTCTTTTGATATGCTGATCGGACGATTAGAATTATTTACGGTATTGATTCTTTTTAGTCCGTATTTTTGGAAAAAATCATAAACACCAACGAGGAAATATAATTAAAACTTTTTCGTATTTTTGTCTGAGATAAATACACGTTGATAAAAAGCATGATTAAGAAAAAAACAGAAAAAGTATCTTCTAACAAAGAAGATTCTATTTCAAAAAAAATATCGGTCTTCCTAAAAAGTGAAAGAACTCATTTTGTGATAGGTATTCTCTGTGTAATGTTCGGAGTATATCTGTTTATTGCCTTTCTTTCATTTTTTTATACAGGAAATGCGGATCAAAGTAAATTAGAGAATTTACCATTAAGCGAATTGAGCAGTATAAAGAATGAAATACGTAATTGGACAGGAGCTTTTGGTGCATATTTATCCGACTTGCTTATTAACCAATGGGTCGGAATATCCGCATTCTTTATTTCTTTTTTTATTGCTAAAGTCGGTTTAAAACTGATGAAAGTTAAAAATTTTTCAATTACAAAATCATTAGTTTATACTTGTTCTCTTATTATCTTAGGCTCTTTGATTTGCGGATTCTTTTTTATTGATAATTATAAAGATTCATATCTTTTTTTAGGGGGGTATCATGGTTATTACATGACACTGTTATTACAAGCAAATATCGGATGGACAGGAACTTTATTGTTCATCTTTACGGGGGTATTGATATTTTTGGTCGCAATAAGTGCCAAAACCGTACCATTCTTACGTAAAATATTTTTATTAGATATTAAACGAAAAAAGGATATTGAAGTTTCAGAATCAGAGGATAATAAAATCTATCAAACATCTCTTGAGAATAAAGATTTAGTAAATAAACCAATTTCAATTTCTGAAGTATTAAATTCTGATATTGAAGATGAACCTGATATGGTTGAATCTGAAGGTTGTACCGACAAAACAGATCATCATGAAGAAAACTTTTTTGAGATTGTACCAAAACAAGAAGAGACATTAGTTAAAGAAGATACAATTCAGGAAGATAGATCGGGAGAACCGGAATTTGTGATAGAGGAAAATGTTCAAGAGGAGGAAGAAATATCGAACAGTGAAGAATTGGGAGAATACGATCCTACTTTAGACCTTTCACGTTATAAAGCCCCATCTTTCGATCTTTTAAATAAGTATGAAGGGAATGATCGTCAGATCGATATGGATGAACAAAACGCGAATAAAAATCGAATTATCGAAACCCTTGAAAATTACGGAATCCGCATTAGTTCGATTAAAGCGACAGTTGGTCCGACTATCACTCTTTATGAGATTGTTCCAGAGCCGGGTGTTCGGATTTCAAAAATACGAAATTTGGAAGATGATATAGCTCTAAGCCTGGCAGCTTTAGGAATTCGAATTATCGCTCCTATCCCGGGGAAAGGAACTATCGGTATTGAAGTGCCCAATAAGGATCCGCAAATAGTTTCGATGTATTCTGTTATTGCCTCGAAAAAATTTCAAGAATGTAAATTTGATCTTCCTGTTGCTTTAGGAAAGACTATTACCAATGAGATTTTTATGGTGGATCTTGCCAAAATGCCTCATATCCTTGTTGCAGGTGCTACGGGACAGGGGAAATCTGTAGGATTAAATGCTATTATTACGTCTTTGCTATACAAAAAACATCCTGCACAACTAAAGTTTGTGTTGATAGACCCTAAAAAAGTAGAATTCAATATCTATGCAAACATAGAAAGACATTTTTTGGCAAAATTACCAGATGGTGACGAGGCTATTATCACGGATGTGACAAAGGTCGTTCAAACGTTGAATTCTATTACAAAAGAAATGGATGACCGATACGATCTATTGAAAAAGGCCCATACCCGTAACATAAAAGAGTATAACTCTAAATTTATCGCACGGAGATTAAATCCCAATAACGGACATCGGTATATGCCTTATATTGTAGTAATTGTTGACGAATTTGGGGATTTGATAATGACAGCAGGAAAAGAGGTTGAACTCCCGATCGCCCGTATAGCACAATTGGCACGAGCCGTCGGTATTCACATGATTATTGCGACTCAGCGCCCTTCAACTAATATTATTACAGGAGTGATTAAGGCAAATTTCCCGGCTCGTATAGCATTTAAAGTTTCTTCTATGATTGACTCGAGAACGATTCTCGATTGTCCCGGAGCAAATCAGCTAATCGGGCGTGGAGACTTATTGTTTTCACAAGGCAGTGATCTGATTCGTGTACAATCTGCATTTGTCGATACTCCAGAAGTAGAAAAAATTTGTGAATATATAGGAGATCAAGAATCATATCCTACAGCTTATTTATTACCGGAATATGTGGGGGAAAACGGAGAATCCGGATTAACAGATGTCAATTTGAAAGACCGAGATCCTATGTTTGAAGAAGCTGCTCGACTTATCGTGGCTAATCAACAAGGATCAACATCGCTAATTCAAAGAAAATTCTCTATTGGATATAATCGTGCAGGACGTATTATGGATCAGTTAGAGGCTGCAGGAATCGTTGGTCCGTTTGAAGGTAGTAAGGCTCGGCAAGTTCTGGTTATAGACGATATTCACTTAGAACAAATATTTGAATCTTTAAAATAAATAAAGATAATATGAAAAGATTACTTCTTCTTTTTATTTGTTTGACAATCTACAATGCCTCTTTTGCTCAAAATAAAGCCGGTACTTTATTGGATAAAGTTATCGCTCAATACAAAAGTTCTAAAGGTATATCGATAAATTTTCATGTTGAAAATAAAGACCAGAATCAAAGAACAATAGATAAAACAAGCGGGGAAATGAAACTCATGAATAATAAATTTAAAATCATTACTCCGGAAATAATAACTTGGTTCGATGGTAAAAATCAGTGGTCATATGTAAAATCGACGCAAGAAGTGAATCTTAGCAATCCTGATGAATCAGAATTACAAAGTATAAATCCGTATCAGATATTGTCGAATTATAAAAAAGAATTCAAGTATAGTTATAAAGGTAAACAATCGGGAAATGATATTATCGAGCTATCTCCTATCGGAACAGAATCTGATATAAAAAAAATAAGTTTATCAATTCAAGCTGATAAGTTTTACCCTACCGAAATAATAATTTATAATAAGAATAAAACAATTACATCTGTTATTTTGTCTAAGTATCAGACAGGAATGAACTATCAAAACTCGCTCTTTGTTTTTGATAAGAAAAAATATCCCCAAGCCGAGCTGATAGACTTGAGATAAAGATCAAATCAATCAAATAATTAAATATGGAAACAAACGAAAGAGTACGTTGCCTCATTATTGGATCTGGCCCGGCCGGATATACGGCAGCCGTTTATGCCGGAAGGGCAAATCTTGCCCCGGTACTTTATGAAGGAATACAACCCGGAGGACAATTGACAACCACAACTGATATAGAAAATTTTCCGGGATACCCCGAGGGTATCTCAGGAACGGAGATGATGGAAGATTTGAAAAAACAAGCATCCCGTTTTGGCGCGGATATTCGGTACGGAACTGTTACAGCCGTTGATTTCAACAAAACTCCATATCAATTGACGATAGATGGTTCAAATAAAATAGAAGCTGATACCATTATCATTGCAACCGGAGCTTCTGCAAAATATTTAGGACTTCCGGATGAGACAAAATATGCGGGTTTAGGAGTATCGGCTTGTGCTACATGTGATGGTTTTTTTTACCGTAAAAAGGTTGTCGCTGTCGTTGGAGGAGGCGATACCGCATGTGAAGAAGCTGTATATTTGGCACATTTGGCCAATAAAGTATATTTAATTGTCCGGAAAGATTATCTGAGAGCATCTAAGATTATGCAAAAACGGGTAATGGACACTCCCAATATAGATGTCCTTTTCGAGACTCAAACAATCGGATTATTCGGTGAAAATAGTTTAGAAGGAGCGCATCTTGTCAAAGCAAAAGACACAGACAGAGAAGAATATATGGATATTGCTATAGACGGATTTTTCTTAGCAATAGGACACAAACCAAATACCGACATATTTCTTCCAGCACTTCACGTAGATGAAAATGGATACATAAAAACTATAGAAAATACAACTGCAACGAATATTCCAGGAGTATTTGCAGCCGGAGATGTGGCTGATCCTCGTTACAGGCAAGCTGTTACAGCCGCAGCTTCTGGTTGTAAGGCTGCAATCGATGCTGAAAAATATCTAATAGAGAACGAATTATAATATTTCTACAAAATAGAGGAAAAGATTACAGATATACAGAAAATGTAATCTTTTCCTTTTTTTCTTTTGAAATTTTACTCGCATCAAAATTGTCAAAACAAACTATTTTTTTGCCATTTTTTTCAGATTTAAAGACACCTTTTTATTTTTTTTATTTACATTTGTGCTATACAACAGTGTTATTCAGCAAATATGGTCAAAAAAAGCACAATAGAGTCGATTATCCGTGAAGATATGGCCGATATGTGGGCATTGCTTAATCCGGATGAAAAACGTATTATAACCGATAACTTTCATATTCAGACATTTAAAAAAAACGAGATGATTTATAGTGAGGGTGAAAAAGCTACTCAGTTGATGTGTCTCATTAAAGGAAAGGTGAAAATATTCAAAGAAGGTGTCGGAGGCAGAAGTCAGATAATTCGTTTGATACGTCCTGTTCAATATTTTGGATATAGGGCCTATTTTGCCGGAGAAAATTACGTGACTGCTGCATCAGCATTCGAAACAGCAACAATCGGTTTTTTACCGATGAATATCATTGAAACTCAGATTAGAAAAAATAATCAATTAGCTTATTTCTTCATAAAGGAATTGGCAATGGATTTAGGCATATCAGACACGAGAACCGTAAATTTGACACAAAAGCATATTCGGGGAAGATTGGCGGAATCTTTACTTATGTTGAAAGATAACTACGGACTTGAAGAGGACGGAGCAACGCTTAGTATTTACATGGCAAGAGAAGACTTAGCAAATTTATCCAATATGACGACCTCTAATGCAATAAGAACTTTGTCTTGTTTTTCCAATGAAAAAATCATCATAGTGGATGGGCGGAAAATAAAGATCATAGATGAAGCAAAATTGCGTAAGATAAGCAGATTCGGATAAAATTCAGTACATTTCATTTTTAGGGAGATTCAGTAAATAGTATAAAATTAGCCAACTAATTCATACACAAAGTTTTGCGAATTAGCTGGCTTTTTTGT